>Ga0116231_10001034_pt1 | contig 54842 bp, 61 predicted proteins | sample S1TSphgellanicum_2_FD_89695 | JGI IMG/M metagenome (GOLD analysis project Ga0116231, IMG submission 89695) | Host-associated microbial communities from peat moss isolated from Minnesota, USA - S1T2_Fd - Sphagnum magellanicum MG | ecosystem: Host-associated > Plants > Peat moss > Unclassified...
AAAGAAGGCGCTCCAGTCGAAGCCCGGCGCCGCGGCGGCGAGCGCCTGAACGGTCATGGGGTTGTAGGTCTTGACCGGGTCGCGCCGGTCGGCCCGCGCCCAGCTCGCCTCGGCGATGCGGGTCTCGAAGGCGACCACGTCAGCGGCGCGCGCGGCGGGATCCGGCCAGCCGGCGAGCTCCAGCATGTGGGCGACATAGGCCTGGTAGGCGGCCTTCTTGGCGGCGAACTTGGGTTCCAGGTAATAATCGCGGTCCGGCAGGCCGAGGCCGCCTTGGGACAGGCTTACGATGTAGGCGGTGGGGTCCTTCACATCGACGCTGACGCCGACGTTGAAGATCGACCCCTCGAAACGGCCGTTCGCCTGGCCCATGATCGTCGCTAGGGCCTCACGGCTGTTCGCGCGCCGGATCGCCACCAGGTCCGCCTCCATCGGCGTAACGCCTTTGGCGTCCACGGACTTCACATCCATGAAGGCTTTGTAGAAGGCGCCGATCTTGCCGTCGTCGGTAGCGGGGTCCGCCGGCGCTGTCGCCGCGGCCTGTTCGAGAATCGCGTGGACGCGGCTGTCGGATAGATCCCGCAAGATGTTGAACACGCCCCAACGCGCCTGGTCCGACGGAATCTTCAAGTCGCGCAGGTAGGTCCCGTTCACATAGGCGCCGAAGTCGTCGCCAGGCTTTACCTGGGTGTCGCGGCCTGCGAGGTCGAAGCCCCAGGTTCCGTAAGTCGGCGCAGACTGCGCCAGGGCGGCGCCCGTCGGCCCGAGAGTCGCGAGGGCGAGGAGCATCAGAGCTGCGGGAACGCGCGATTTGACCATGGACGACTGTCTCCTTCTCTACCGATTGAAATAAGCGTGGATGCGTTCGGCCAGGGCTTGGCTGACGCCGTCTACCTTCATCAAATCGCCCGCCGAAGCGCGAGATACGCCGCGCGCGGAGCCGAAGGCGTGCAGCAGAGCGCGTTTACGGGATGGCCCCACGCCGTCGATGTCGTCCAGCGGATTCTTCGCCATCTCGGCTTTTCGCTTCGCCCGGTGCGTGCCGATGGCGAAGCGGTGGGCTTCGTCGCGCAGGCGTTGCAGGTAATAGAGCACTGGACTCTTGGGCTCGAGCATGAAGGGCGGGCGGCCGGGGATGAAGAACCGTTCCAGGCCCGCGTCCCGGTCCGGTCCCTTGGCGACGCCGACCACGGGGATGTCATCGAGCCCGAGCTCTTCTAGCACGCCCAGCGCGGCGTCCAGCTGGCCCTGGCCGCCGTCCATCAGCAGGAGATCGGGTCGGACCGGCGTTTCGCCGGCGGCCTCTTCCTTGGCCAGGCGCGAGAACCGACGGGTCAGCACCTCGCGCATCATGCCGTAATCGTCGCCGGGCGTCAGGTCTTCGCCCCGAATATTGAACTTGCGGTAGGCGTTTTTCTGGAAGCCCTCCGGCCCCGCCACGATCATGCCGCCGACGGCGTTGGTCCCCATGATATGGGAGTTGTCATAGACCTCGATCCGCTCCGGCGGAGCGTCCAGGCCGAAGGCTTCGGCGACGCCGGCGAGCAGCGTCGCCTGGGCCGAGCCCTCGGCCATACGGCGGCCCAGCGCCTCTCGGGCGTTAGTCTGGGCGTGCAGCACCAGATCGCGCTTCTCGCCGCGCAGGGGGACGGCGATCTCCGTCTTGCGGCCGCTGCGCACGCTGAAGGCTTCGACCAGCAGGGCGCGATTGGGCGGCTCGTGGGACAGAAGGATCAGGCGCGGGATCGGCTTGTCCTCGTAAAACTGGCCAAGGAAGGCGTCCAGAATCGCGCCCTGGTCGTCGGCGCCGGACTCCTCGCTGACGCTCGCATCGGCCTCGCCCCGATCCGGAGCGATCATGGTGTTGACCCTCGGGAAATAGGCCCGGTTGCCCCAGTTCTGGCCGGCGCGGAAGAAAAACACCTGAACGCAGGCCTGGCCGCCCTCGGCGTGCAGGGCGAAGACATCCGCCTCGTCGACGGTTTCGGGATTGATCGACTGCTCCAGGCCGATGGACGACAGGGCGCGGATTCGGTCGCGCAGGCGGGCGGCGGTTTCGAACTCCATCTCGTCGGCGGCGGTTTGCATGTCGCGCGACAGGCGCTCCAGCACGGCCCGGCTTTTGCCGGTCAGGAACTCGCGTCCCTGTTCGACCAGAGCCGCGTAGTCGTCGAGGCTGACCTCCCCGGTACAGGGCGCGGAACAACGCTTGATCTGGTGCAGCATACAGGGGCGCGTGCGGCTGTCGAATACGTTGTCGGTGCAAGACCGCAGCAGAAACGCCTTTTGCAGGGCGCTAACGGTGCGGTTTACGGCCCAGGTGGAGGCGAAGGGGCCGAAATAGTCGCCCACGACGGTGTGGGCGCCGCGATGCTTGCGGATCTGGGGCGCAGCGTGATCGCGACGGATCAGGATTTCGGCGAAGCTCTTGTCGTCGCGCAGCACCACGTTGAAGCGGGGCTTCAACCGCTTGATAAGGTTGGACTCCAGCAACAGCGCCTGGGATTCGGTGTCGGTGGTGATGACCTCCAGCGCGCGGGTCAGCCGCACCATGTGGGCGATGCGCGGTCCATGGAATCGGCCCTGGGCGTAGTGGGACACCCGCTTCTTCAGCGACCGCGCCTTGCCGACGTAGAGCACCTCGCCGTCGTCGCCGAGCATACGATAGACGCCCGGGCTGTCGGGTAGCCGCTTCACCTCGTCCTGGAGCAGCGCAAGGCCGACCGGGCCATCGGGGCGCGCCTGATCAACTGGGCTCGAACCGTCCATCATCGCGCCAATATAGGGGATCGCGCGGGGTAAGCGATTGGTCTGGAGGGCGCAGGCGGTGTGCCCATAATCCCAGTGTGACTGGGAAGCGACGATTGAAGACAGATAACGGGGGATGAACGAGGAATTCAAGAACCGTCAAGCTAAATGTGCGTTTAATGGTCGCAACAAAAACGGTTCTCAAGGGCTGGGACCATGCGACGTAGACCTCACGGCGTCATCGAAATGGGCTGGGCCTGTATTTCATGCGCCTGCGCCGGTCGATACGAGCACGCGCCGATCGCGCCGGAAATTCCCGAAAGCCTGATCGAACGATTTTATTTCAACGCCGGCGGCGAGCTCGGCTGGCGGCTCTCGGCGCTACGGACGCCCAGGGCCACGCCAGCGCCTTGGAAGATCGTGGTGATCACAGGCGCGCCGTCGTGGGCGGAGTACTGGGCCGACGCCCTCGCGGAGCTGCCCGCGGATCGCGAAATGGTGGTGGTCGATCGACCGGGCTTCGCGTTCAGCGAACCCTTTAACGTGGTGCCCGATATCGCGGTCCAGGCCCAGGCGCTCAGCCCACTGCTCGAAACCGCGCCGGGCCAGAGGCTGCTGCTGGTCGGGCAATCCTATGGCGGCGGCGTGGCGACCTTGATGGCCGCCGCTCATCCCGACAAGGTCGATAGTCTGATGCTGCTCTCCGCCTATCTGGGCGAAGCGGGGCCGACCGCGAAGCGGCTGATGGAAATGGGCGGTCGGGTGCTGAACCTGATCCCGCGCGATCTTCGCAACGCCATCGTCGAAGTGCGGGGACAGCGCGCCTACATGCCGTCGGTGCGGTTAGCGCTCCAGCGGCTAAATCTGCCCATCCATGTCGTGCATGGCGACCTTGACGATTTCGCACCGATCGAAGTCGCGCGAGCGCTGGCGGACCGGACGATCGATCAGGGTCCGGAGACGTTTCACCTGGTCAAGGGCGCGAACCATTTCTTGAACGATGGCCCAACGCCCCAGCTCCTGGCGGAATTGGAGCGGGTGATCGCGCTATCGGAGGCGCAGCGTTACCCCGCGCCGTCCCGCGCGCTCACGACCTTGAACGAGACGGCCGAGGTCGGTTTACGGTTGGCGTCTTAGGCCGGGATTCTGCAGGCTGGACCGAGCCCGCTTGATATTTGGACCAATTCGTCCATAGTACCGAAATGCCGCGCGCGCCTGGCCAGATCGATACTCGCAAACACGAGGCCATCCTCGACGCCGCTGTCGAGGTTCTCGCAGAACGCGGCGTACATGCGCCGATTGAGGAAGTGGCGAGACGGGCGGGCGTGTCGAAACAGACGGTCTACAACCATTACGGCTCCAAAACGGAGCTTGTCCGCACCATTATGGCCCGGCGTCGCGACGCCCTCACCGCTGTGCTTGAACTGGCCGGTCCCGACGATCACCCCCTGGACACTCTGACGGTCTATGCCAAATCCATTCTGGAGGTGATCGTCACGCCGGCCTCGGTCAGCCTGCTGCGCATGGGGGTCACCAGCGCAGCGGAGATGCCGGAGATGGCCCACGCCATCTATGACGCCGGTATGAGGACCGCGCGCACGCGCCTGGCGACCTATCTCTCGACCCGGACGATGGATCTTTTGAATATCGACAACGCCACCCACGCCGCAGAGGTCTTCGTCGGCATGGTCGTCGGCGGCGCGCAGATGCGGCTTTTGATGGGCCTGCCGTCCGAACTGGACGGCATAGAGCTCAGGACGCGCGCCCACGATGTCGCCAGGCGGTTCATCAAGGCCTACGCCAGAGATTGACGGGGCGGATTGTGAGTTGGCGCTGCCGTTTTGGGCTTCCAGACGCCCCCTAAACGTCGCCTGGGCTGGAGAGGCGGCGGCAGATGTCGTCGAGTTGCTCCAAGGTCGTGTAGCTGATGCGCACGTCGCCGGCGCCGTTGCGGTCGACGATCTCGACGGCCAGCCCGAGGATGTCGGTGAGATCCTGCTCCAGGGCGCGGGTATCGGCATCCTTCCGGGTCGACGACTTGGCGCCGCCGCGCCGCGGCTTAGCGGATTTATCGACAGAGCGGCGGGCCAGCGCCTCGGCTTGGCGCACCGACAACCCGTCTTTGACGATGGTCTGGGCGAGCACGGACGGGTCTGGAGCCGCCGCTACGGCGCGCGCGTGGCCGGCGGAGAGACGCCCACTGACCAGATGGTCCCGGACCGCTTCGGGCAGCGCCAGCAGGCGCAAGGCGTTCGCCACATGGCTGCGGCTCTTCCCAACCACCTTGGCGACCGCATCCTGGGTCCGATCGAACTGATCGATCAGGGTCTTGTACCCCAGCGCCTCCTCAAGGGGGTTGAGGTCGGCGCGCTGGACGTTTTCGATAATGCTGATCTCGGCGACCTCGGCATCGTCGAGCGCGCGGACAATAACGGGGACCGTATGGAGGTTGGCCCGCTGAGCCGCGCGCCAGCGGCGTTCGCCGGCCACGATCTGGTACTCTCCCGGCGCGCCGGGGGCCGGGCGAACGAGGATCGGGCTGATAATGCCGCGCTGGCGGATCGAATCCGCGAGTTCTTCAAGTTCGGTCTCGTCGAAATAGTGGCGGGGCTGGTCGGGATTGCGCCGGATCAACTCGATAGGGATTTCCTGGCCTGAAGGAGTTGTCGCGGAGTCGGACTTGGCGGGGTCGCCGCGCAGCGCAACCTCAGCTACGACGCCCTCATCGAGCAGCGCCGACAACCCTCGCCCCAATCCTCGACGCCCCGCAGGCTCCACCATAGTCACCTCCCTACGGCGCCCTCACGCAGCGCCGCCTTTGTTTCACGTGAAGCGCCAGCCCGGCGCTTGATAGTCGATCGCCCGTTAGAGCGTAACAGGCGCCAGCGTCGCGGCGCGCCGGTCCCGTTCCCGGCCGATCAGTTCGCTCGCGAGCCGCATATAGGCCTGGCTTCCAGTACAGTTCAGATCGTAGACAAGCGCCGGTTTGCCGAACGATGGCGCCTCCGACACCCGAACGTTGCGAGGGATGACGGTCTTATAAACCTTTTCGCCGAAGTGGGCGCGGACATCTTGCTCGACCTGAGACGACAGGCTGTTGCGCCGGTCGTACATGGTCAAGACCAGACCCTGGATTTCGAGCTTGGGGTTCAAGCTTCCGCGCACCAGCTCGACGGTTCGAAGCAACTGCGTCAGTCCCTCCAGGGCAAAGAATTCGCATTGCAGCGGAACGAGCACGGCGTCGGAAGCCGTCATCGCGTTGACCGTCAAAAGGTTGAGCGAGGGGGGGCAATCGATCAGGATATAGGTGTAGCGCGTCCGATCCGCGCCAGAGACGGCGCCAGAGGCCGCGCCCAGTCCTGCGATGGCGTTGCGCAGCCGGAAACTGCGTCGAGGCTGGGACCCCAACTCGATCTCCACGCCCGACAGGTCCGCGTCCGCAGGAACGAGATCCAGACCGGGCACCGACGATTGCACAGTCACGTCCGATAGCGGCGCTTCGGAGATCAGGACGTCATAGATGCTGGACGACCGCGCCGACCGGGGCAGGCCCAAACCGGTCGAGGCGTTGCCCTGAGGATCGATATCGATCAGGAGAACGCGCTCGCCGACCGCCGCCAAGCCCGTGCCCAGATTGATGGCCGTCGTCGTCTTGCCGACACCGCCCTTCTGGTTGGCGATGGCCAGTACGCGGGGCTGCCGAGCTTGAAAATCAGACACGGGTCACCTTTTGGAGCTGAATCACTCGCCCAGACGCATCGCTGAGACTGATGTGGAGACGAACGTCGAAATGCCAGGCGAGCCGGGCCTGCGTCAATTCGTGCTCAACGTCGCGGCCCTTAAGAAATAGACCGGTCGCGCCCGCTCGCAGACACGGATAGGCGAACGACAGCAGTCGAGAGAGCGGCGCACAGGCCCGCGCAGTCACCACCTCCAGACCCTCTGGCGGCGTCACGTCCTCGGCCCGGCAGGTGTGGATCGTCACCGGCAGATCGAGTTTGGCGGCGACCTCGGCGAGAAACCGCGTGCGCTTGACCATGCTCTCGACCAGATGGACGTGGGCGCCGGGCGTATCTTTCAGCAGTATGGCCAAGACGATCCCCGGCAGACCGGCGCCCGATCCCAGGTCGGCCCATATCTTGGCCGATGGCGCAAAGGTTAGAAGCTGCGCGCTGTCGTAAGCATGGCGGCGCCAGAAGGTGGCGAGAGCCGACGGGCCGACCAGGTTCATCCGGCTATTCCAGTCGCTCAGCAGATCGAGATAACCTTCTAGCGCCGCGACCGCCGACGGCGAAGCCCCCGTCGCGTCCGCGAAACGCCGCCGATCAAACGTCGCCTGCGGCTCCAACCCGTCCGCATCGTGGCGGTCGTCTACACAGTCAGGCCGCATGATGACGCCGAACGTGGGAGAGGAGGGCGGTGAGGGCGCCCGGCGTAATACCTTCGATCCGACTCGCCTGGCCCAGCGTCATCGGCCGGATGCGACTGAGCTTTTCTTGGGCCTCCGCCGACAGACCGCCAACCGCGCCATAGTCCAGCGCGCTCGGCAGATGCAGGTTCTCATCGCGCCGGAACGCGTCCACATCCGCCGCTTGGCGATCCAGATAGCCGGCATAGCTGGCGTCGATCTCGATCTGCTCGCGCACGGTCTCAGCCCACTGCGTCAGCTCAGGCCAAACGGCTGTGAGGGCCTCAAAGTCGATGTCTGGATAGCTGAGAAGCTGCAACAGGTTGCGCCGCTGACCGTCGGCATTGACGCGAAAACCAAGCCGAGCCGCCTCGGCCGGCGTCAGGGTCAGCTGGGCGATCCGACCCCGCGCTTGCGCCAAGGCCGCCGCCTTATCGCCAAACGCGGCCGCCCGGCGAGAACCGACCAAGCCCAGACCTTGGCCACGGGCGGTCAGCCTCTGGTCGGCGTTATCGGCCCGCAGAGTCAGACGGAACTCCGCCCGACTGGTGAACATCCGGTAGGGCTCGGTCACGCCGCGGGTGACCAGATCGTCGATCATGACGCCGATATAGGCTTCGTCTCGCGCGAAGACGGCCGCGTCGCCGCCGCCCGCCGCCCGCGCCGCGTTGAGCCCCGCCACCAACCCTTGGGCGCCAGCCTCTTCATAGCCCGTTGTGCCGTTAATCTGGCCCGCGAGATATAGGCCCTTCAGCCGCTTGGTCTCCAAGCTTGGGAGGAGTTCGCGCGGATCGACATAGTCGTATTCGATGGCGTAGCCGAAGCGCTTGACCTCGACACGCTCCAACCCTGGAATGGTGCGCAAAAAAGCGGATTGGGTCTCGTCGGCGACAGAGGTCGAGATACCGTTGGGATAGACGGTGTCGTCGTCCAATCCCTCGGGCTCAAGGAAGATCTGATGGGCGGACTTGTCGGCGAACCGCACCACCTTGTCCTCGATCGAGGGGCAGTAGCGGGGACCTTGTCCCGTCGTGCGACCGCCATACACCGCCGACTCGCCCAAACGCTCGGCGATGATGCGGTGGGTCGCTTCCGTCGTCGTGGTGATCCCGCAGGCGATCTGCGGCGTGTTAATCGCCGAGGTCAGGAAGGAAAACGGCGTCGGCCGCGCGTCGCCGTCCTGGCGGTCGACCTGAGCCCAATCGATTGTTCGCCCGTCCAGCCGCGGCGGCGTGCCGGTCTTTAGCCGGCCCATCGCGAAGCCCAGCGCATATAGGCGCTCCGCCAAGCCGATAGCCGGAGGGTCGCCGTGGCGCCCCGCGGGCGTCCGCAGATCGCCGCGAAGGATCACGCCCTTCAAGAACGTACCCGTGGTGAGGACAACCCGAGCCGCGCGAACGATCTCTCCAGACCCAAGCGCCACACCGGCGACGACGCCCGCCTCGACGAGGAGGTCTTCGACCGCTGCGGCCCGAAGGGTCAAATTGGGCTGGGCCGCCAACTCCGCCTGCATAGCTTCACGATACAGTCGGCGATCGATCTGAGCGCGTGGACCGCGGACCGCCGCCCCCTTGGATCGGTTCAGCAGACGGAACTGGATGCCGGCGGCGTCCGCCATGCGTCCCATAACGCCGTCGAGGGCGTCGATCTCGCGGACCAGATGGCCCTTGCCGAGACCGCCAATGGCGGGGTTGCACGACATCTCGCCAATACCGTCGAGACGGTGGGTCAGAAGCAGCGTCGCCGCGCCGATGCGCGCGGCCGCCGAAGCGGCTTCGCATCCGGCGTGGCCGCCGCCAATGACGATTACATCGAAGGCTTGGTGGCGGGGCGAGCGGGGGGAATTCATGTCGGCGAACCCTATAGGCCGGAACCGCGGCGGGGTCGAGACGAGGCGGACTGTTTCACGTGAAACGTTGCCGGCGGCGCGTCTAGTCTTTGAGTTATGCACAGGGTCGCTGTTTCACGTGAAACATCACTTCCCAATGCAAAACGAGCTAAACACCTTATCCAATACGTCTTCGGCGCCAATCCGGCCCGACAACCGTTCCAGCGCCCGCGAAACAAGCCGCACATCCTCGGCCACCAGCTCCGCCGGTCGGCCCGGCGCCAACGCCCTTTCAAGCTGCGACAACGCACCCGTCAGCGCCTCCCTGTGACGAACGCGGGTCACCGTGGGCGCCTCGCTGCCCGCCAGGCTCGCCACGACGCGACGCGCCAAGACACCTTCCACATCGGCGACCGCCAGCAACGCCGCAGACGCTTCCACCACGTCCAGGCCACGCCCCGCCGCGAATGCCTTGCACCCCTCAATCGTCGCGGGAACGCCCTGGTCCACCTTGTTGACCACCACCACGTCGCCTGGCTCTAACACCGCCGCTTCGTTCTCCCAGGCGCCGCCGGCCGCCGTCGACCCGTCCACGACGAATAGCCGGAGCGCGGCTTCCGCCGCCAACGCGCGGGCGCGCCGCACGCCCTCAGCTTCCACGACGTCGACAGCATCTCTGAGGCCGGCCGTGTCGGCCAAGCTCACCCGATAACCGTCCAAGTTCAACGCCACCTCGACGATGTCCCGCGTCGTGCCGGCCAACGGCGTGACAATGGCGGCCTCGCGTCCGGCCAACGCATTCAGCAAACTCGACTTCCCAGCGTTCGGTAGACCTAGGATCGCCACCCGGAAGCCATCGCGTACGCGCTCGCCGCGCGTGTCCGACAGGGCCAGCCCCAACTCGGTTCGCAGCGCCCGCAATACGACCAGGGCCTGATCGACGACTCCGCCCGGCACCTCTTCGTCGGGGAAATCGATACCCGCTTCCAGAAGGCCCAGAGCCTCGACCAGCAAGCCGCGCCACCGCGCCTCCCGACCCCGCAGCGCGCCCGACAGTTGGTCCAGCGCTTGGCGCCGCTGAGCCTCTGTCTCGGCATCGATCAGGTCGGCCACGCCTTCGGCCTCAACGAGATCGAGCTTGCCGTTCTCGAACGCGCGGCGGGTAAACTCGCCTGCCTCGGCTGGCCGTAAGCCCAAGTCTGCCAAGGTTCGCAACACCGCGTTAACCACGGCCTGACCGCCATGCAGATGAAGCTCGACCTGATCTTCCCCGGTAAAACTCTGAGGCCCCGGAAACCAGATCGCCAACGCCTGGTCTAACCGCTCGCCCGATTGTGGGTCCCGCAGCGTCCGCAGCGAGGCGTATCGGGGCGGCGGCGGCGCGCCCGCGAGGGAGATCAATGCGCGATCGCTGCTTGGGCCAGAGACACGGACCACGGCCACGGCCGCTCGCCCCGACGCGCTCGCCAGAGCGAAAATCGTGTCCCTCATCCCTTGCTCGACCCGCTCCGCAAACTCGCGTTCGCCGCCGACGTCATCAGCCGCATGAACTGCTCCTGGGTCTGACCGCCGAGCGTCATCCAGCTTTTCAGAAAGTCCTCCGGGTTCAGCATGGAGATATTGGCGTCCACCCGTCGCTTCATCTCCTCGACCACGTGCGCGTTCAGCGGCGCCAAGTCGGGCAGCCCCAGAAACGCCCTGGCCTCCTCCGGTGTGCACTCCGCTTCGACCTTGAATTTCATCCTGCACTCCTGCGCCGTTGCGGCGTCGCCCAGGCCGATCGACACGCCCAATCAACGAGAATGTTATGAGCGTTCGGCAGCGCGAGACGTTACACCCGCGACCGTAACGAAGGGAGCCCCACATGGCCTCAGAAAGTCTAACGATTTCCATCAAAGACGGCGATTTCCAAGCTTATGTCGCTCGTCCCGCCGCTGAAAAGGCGCCTGCTGTGATCGTCATTCAGGAGATCTTCGGCGTCAACGCCGTGGTCCGACTGGTCGCCGACAGGTTGGCGGTCGAGGGCTTTCTCGCCATCGCGCCGGATTTGTTCTGGCGTATCGAGCCGGGGGTAGACATCACGGACAAAAGCCAAGCCGAGTGGGACAAGGCCTTCGCTCTGATGAACGCCTTCGATACCGACCTGGGTGTCGAAGACATCCAGGCCACCGTCGACGCCGCGCGGGCGGACAGCCAATGCAATGGCCGCGTCGGCGCTGTCGGCTATTGCCTGGGCGGGCGGCTCGCCTTCCTCACGGCGACACGCACCGACATCGACGCCGCAGTCGGCTATTATGGTGTGTCCATCGATCAGTACCTGGCCGAAGCCGACAAGCTCACCTGTCCGCTCGTGTTGCACATCGCGGAAGAAGATGGGTTCGTGCCCAAGGACGCCCAGGCCCGGATTATCGCCGGCCTGAAAAACCGGCCTCAGGTTGAGGTCTTCACCTATCCCGGCCGCGATCATGCGTTCGCGCGCGAGGGCGGCGCCCACTTCGACGCCGAGGATGCCGCCAAGGCCAACCAACGCACGCTGGAAACGTTCCAAAAGGCCTTGGTCTGATGCGCGCTGTGCAAATTCGGAGGACCGGCGGTCCCGATGTCCTCGATGTCGTGGACCTAGCCCGCCCCACCGTTGGCGCCGGCCAAATCCTCGTGAAACACGCCGCAATCGGCCTGAACTTCATCGACACATACCAGCGCAGCGGCCTCTATCCCCTTGAGCTGCCCACGGTCCTCGGCCGCGAAGCCTCGGGCGTCGTCGCGGCGGTCGGGCCTGGCGTCACCGACTTTTCGCCAGGCGATCGGGTCGCCTATGTCACCAGCGGCGGCGCCTACGCCGACTACAACGCCCTGCCCGCCGACAACGCGATTCTCCTGCCCGACGCCATAGACTTTGAAACCGGAGCGGCCTGTATGCTGAAAGGCATGACGGCCGAATTCCTGGCCGAGCGGATCTGGCCGCTGTCGGCGGGCGACGACGTTCTGGTCCACGCGGCGGCTGGCGGCGTTGGCGCGATCCTGTCTCAATGGCTGCACCACCGCGGCGTGCGGGTGATCGGAACCGCGGGTTCGGAGGATAAGGCCGCCTTCGCCAAGGCCCACGGCTGCGCCGACGTGATCCTGTATTGCGACGCCGACGTGACAGCCGAGGTTCGCGCACTCACGGGCGGCAGGGGCGTCAAGGTGGCCTACGACTCGGTGGGTAAGGATACCGCCGAGGCAAGCCTGGCGAGCCTCGCCAAGCGCGGTCTGTTCGTCACCTTCGGCAACGCTTCGGGACCGGTCCCGCCCATCGCGCCCCTGGAGCTATCCCGTCGCGGCTCGCTGTTCATGACGCGACCGACCTTGTTCGACTATATCGCCACCACAGAGGCGTTTCGCGCCAGCGCCAAGGCCCTGTTCGACATGATCGCCAGCGGGGCGGTGAAGATCGAAATCGGCCAGACGTTTGCGCTAGCGGATATCCGCAAGGCCCATCAAGCGCTGGAGTCGCGCGCGACCACGGGCGCGACGGTGTTGGTTCCGTAAGGGCAGGGGAGACCGCCCTTACAGCCCCGAACGGCGCGCGGACAAGGCTCTAAGTGTTCATCGATTGGAAGAAGTCAGCGTTGTTCTTGGTCTGACGCAGCTTGTCGAGCAGGAACTCGATCGCGTCCTGGGCCCCCATGGGGTTCAGGATGCGGCGCAGCACATAGGTTTTCTGCAGCACATCGCGCGGGGTCAGCAGCTCTTCCTTGCGGGTGCCTGACTTCAAGATGTCCATCGCGGGGAAGACACGCTTGTCGGCGACCTTGCGGTCCAGCACGATTTCGGAATTGCCGGTGCCCTTGAACTCTTCGAAGATCACTTCGTCCATCCGCGAGCCCGTATCGATCAGGGCGGTGGCGATGATGGTCAGAGAGCCGCCTTCCTCGATATTCCGCGCGGCGCCGAAGAAACGCTTGGGGCGTTGCAGGGCGTTGGCGTCGACCCCGCCGGTCAAAACCTTGCCGGAGGAGGGGACCACGGTGTTGTAAGCGCGGCCCAGGCGCGTGACGGAGTCCAACAGGATCACGACGTCGCGCTTGTGCTCGACCAGCCGCTTGGCCTTTTCGATCACCATTTCGGCGACCTGAACATGGCGCGAGGCGGGCTCGTCGAAGGTGGACGAGATCACCTCGCCCTTCACCGTGCGCTGCATATCGGTGACTTCTTCCGGCCGCTCGTCGATCAGGAGCACGATCAGATAGCATTCCGGATGGTTGCTAGAGATCGATTTGGCGATGTTTTGCAGCATCACTGTCTTACCGACCCGCGGCGGCGCCACGACCAGGCAGCGCTGGCCCTTGCCAAGCGGCGCGACGATATCGATCACCCGGCCCGAACGATCCTTCAAGGTCGGGTCCTCGATCTCCATGGTCAGGCGCTGCTCGGGGTAGAGCGGGGTCAGATTGTCGAAGTGGACCTTGTGGCGGACATTGTCCGGATTCTCGAAATTGACCGTATCGACCTTTGTCAGGGCGAAATACCGCTCGCCTTCGCGCGGGGCGCGGATCGGTCCGTCGACGGAGTCGCCGGTCCGCAGCCCTGACTTCCGGATCTGAGACGGCGACACATAGATATCGTCCGGGCCGGGGAGATAGTTGGCTTCGGGCGAGCGCAAGAAGCCAAAGCCATCCTGCAACACTTCCAGCACGCCGCCGCCCGAAATCTCCACGCCATCTTCCGCAAGGGCTTTCAGGATCGTGAACAGCATGTCCTGCTTGCGCATCGAGCTAGCGTTCTCGACCTCCAGGCTTTCGGCGAAAGCCACCAGGTCCGACGGAGGCTTGTCCTTCAGTTCCTGCAAGGACACGCGTTGCACGCCGCCGACGGGACCGGCGATTAGCGAGGTTTCGGGATCGAGAACGGACTCGTCAGGCATGGGAAAGCTCTTGATAACAGGCCGCAACGCCGGGGCGATGCCGGCGGGGCGGACTGAAGCGCCAATCGGGACGATGGCGCGAATGTTTTTCGGTGGCCGCACCGACGGACGTCGGGCGTTGAGGGGAATGGCGCCATGGCGACACCCACATTAGGGCAACCATAGCCTAAGGTCTGGGTCAAGAGCGAGCTCTATCGCGGCGACGATGAAGATCGGTCGTTCTGCGTTCTATCGGCTCAACTGCCGTAACGCGCCACAGATAAGGCTATGGCCTATGGCCCCTATCCGCCGAACCGCGCGTCCCCAAACTTGGTGACAATCGCCAGCACCATCACGATGGCCAGCACAAAGGGGATCTCATTCATCATCCGCCAGAACTTCCCCGTGCGGGTGTTCGTCCCCTTCGCGAACCGCTTGCGCGACGCGCCGAGAAAGCCTTGAAAGCCGGTCAGCAGAAGAACGCCCGTAAACTTCGTCGACATCCACGGCGTGCCTAGAAACGACGGACCCCACAGCTTGGTCGCGTCGAACCAGATCAGAGCCAAACCCAACACCCAGACGGCGATCATCGCCGGAACCATGATGCCGTAATAGAGCCGCCGCTCCATCGTTTGGAACGTCTTATCCATATCCGACCCAACGGGCGCGTCCGCGTGATAGACGAACAGCCGGGGCAGATAGAGCAGACCCGCCATCCAGGCGATCACCGCCAGAATGTGAACCGCGATCAGGGTGTTGTGGAGCAGATTATCGTTCATGCCGCCAACGCCTTCGTCGCTCGAAATGGGCATTGAGAGAAGCCTGTGGCGCAGGCGCTGGCGCCGGGCTCAGACTTTGCGCTTGGGAGCGACCGGGCCACGATTCGCGCCAACCCTTCGATAAAGGCCGGCTCCGTCCCCAAGGCCGGCGCGCGCAGGTAGGTCGGACAGCCAAGCGCAGCCGCCAACTCGGCGTAATCCCGATCCAGCTCGACCAAGGTCTCGACATGTTCCGAGACAAACGCGATCGGCACGACCAGAACGCCAAGACCCTGATCCGCCGCCGCCTTGATGGCTTCAGGTGTCGACGGACCCAACCACTTCATCGGCCCGACCCGGCTCTGGTAGCAGACCTGCCAATCCCAATCCGGACCCAGCTCCGCCATCACCGCCTCGCAGGTGCGTTCCACTTGGGACTGATAGGGGTCGCCTTTTTCGATGATCTTTTCGGGCAAACCGTGGGCCGAGAACAGCAGGCGCAAACCCTTTGGCCGACCCGCCGCCTGGAAGGTTTCACGTATCTTGCGCACGTGCGCAGCGACGAACCCGGGCTCGTCGAAATAGCAACAGGCGGCCCGCACGCGGCCGCCGCCCCGATAGGCTTTGCGCCAGGCGGCGATGGATGAGCCCGTCGTGGTGGTCGAATACTGAGGATACAGTGGCAGCAACACCACCTCATCTGGTCCGAACGCGGCCACCGCCGCCGCCGCATCCTCCGTAAACGGTCGCCAGTACCGCATCGCCAAAAACAAGCGGGTTTCGTAACCGGCCAACCGATCCGCCAGCACACCCTCCAACGCTGCGGCCTGAGCCTGAGTTTCCCCCAACAGGGGCGAGGCGCCGCCCATATGGGCGTAGTTGGCGCTCGCCTCCTTGCGCCGCGTGGACGAGATCAGCTTGGCGATCAAGAACCTGAATGGATTGGGCAATCCGATGATCGCCGGGTCGTTGAAGAGATTGAACAAAAACGGCTGGACGGCGTCCAGGCTGTCGGGCCCCCCCAGATTAAGCAGGACCACCGCCAAGCGGGGCTTATCGGACATCAAACGGCTCCGGTCACGCGCGCTAACACACGCTCCACATGGTCGATCGGCGTGTCCGGCAGGATACCGTGTCCGAGATTGAATATATATGGGCCCTCACCCCAAACCTCGAGGAGCTCTTCAACCCGACGATCCAGCGCCGGACCCCCCGCCCGCAGCAACAGAGGATCCAGGGCGCCCTGGATCGCCAGACCTCGCGCTTGAAGTCGCCGACCCATCGCGAGCGGGATCTGCGTATCCACCGCCACGCCCTGCACCGGCGCCGCCGCGGCATAGTCCTCTACCAACGCGCCCGCGCCCCTGGGGAAGCCAATGATGGGCGCCGTTACGCCCGCGTCTCGCAAGAGAGAAATCAGCTTCTTGTGGGGTGCAATCACCAAGCGTTCGAACAGGGGCTCAGCCAGGCCTTCGGCCCAAGACTCGAACAGCTGCAAAGCCTGGGCGCCGGACTCGACCTGCATGACCAGGTACTTCGCCGTGGCCTGAACCAAGACATCGATCAAAGCGTCGATGCGATCCGGCTCCGTATAGGCCAGGCTGCGCGCCTGGCTACGGTCCGACGAGCCGCCCTCCAACATATAGGTCAGCACCGTCCAAGGCGCGCCGGCGAAACCGATCAACGCGCGATCGGGCTCCAGGGCCGCGCGGACCCGCTTCAAGGTCTCTCCCACCGCCGCCAAAGCGATCGGCGCCTGATCGATATGATCCTTCAGACTTTCGACAGAGGGAATGGCGCCCAGTCTCGGCCCCTCGCCGGTTTCGAACCACACCTCCTGACCGAGCGCTCGGGGGATCAGGAGGATATCGGCGAACACGATCGACGCGCTGAACGGAAATCGCCGCATCGGTTGAAGGGTGGCTTCTGCGGCCTTTTCCGGATCGAGACAAAAGGCGATGAAGTCCGGCGCCGTCGCCCGCAAGGCCCGGTACTCCGGCAAATACCGGCCAGCTTGCCGCATAAACCAGACGGGCGGCTTGGCTTGAGCTTCGCCGGCAAGAGACGTGAGGAGGGATGGGCGGAGGTGCTGTGTCATCCTTGCCCTTAAACCGTCTCCTGCGGCCAGGCTCAAGTCATGCCTTCCTCTTAATCCTTAATGAAAAGTTAAGAAGGTTTGGAGCGAAGGGAGTAGGGGGGCCGGAAAGGTTAATAATCTCTTAATCGTGCACAGGGTCACGAGCTTGTTCGCCGGTCCGTCCACCGGCGAACGGGCGCCGTCCACATCCTGTTGAAAGGACTCACAACGCCCGCCAACCCTGCCAGCGCTGGCCTCACGCCATGGCGATAAAGCCGATTTTGGCTCAAAAGCTGTGGAGATGTCATAGATCGGTCACAGATGGTTAATGCGATAGTAACACAAGCGACGTCCTGTGGACGCCCGGGCGATCTATATCCGCAATTGACCCCGCACTTCGGCCACCCGACCGCAAAGGTGGCGCACCCACCGAACATGGGTGTTTCCATCCCCAGCTGGCCGCGGCAATATCCCCAGATCGATCCCCAGGGTTGCGGGTGCGACGTGGTGAAGCGGCCCCGCCGATTAAGGCCGTCTTAAGCTATTGCGATAAGCGCCTATCTCCGTCCCCCCTTCGTCTCCAACCAAAGACCGACCGACCGCCTCGTGTGCCCATGACCTCGCAGAACCGCCTCGCGATCTACTTCCACGTCCACCTGATCTCGGATTCGACGGGAGATACGTTGAACGCGATGACCAAGGCTGTCAGCGCTCGGTTTGTCAGCGTCCTTCCGATCGAGCACATCTATCCCTTGATGCGCTCGGCCCGTCAGCTTCAGCGGGTGCTGAAAGAAATCGAAGACGCGCCGGGAATCGTCATCCACACCATCGTCGATCGCGAGCTGCGTACAGAGCTTGAGGAGCGTTGTCGCGCACTCGATACGCCCTGCATCGCGGCGCTCGATCCGCTGACCTCAGTCTTCGGCCGTTATCTCGGGGCGTCCCTGACCAATAAGATCGGGGTGCAGCATACCCTCGATCAGGACTATTTCGAGCGGATCGAGGCCTTGAACTACGCCATCGGCCATGACGACGGCCAGGGGGGTCAAAACCTCGAAAACGCCGATGTCGTTCTCGTGGGCGTCAGCCGCACATCGAAGACCCCGACGAGCATCTACCTGGCCCACCGCGGCGTGCGCGCCGCCAATGTGCCGTTGGTTCCAGGGACACCGCTGCCGCCGAAACTGTTCGAACTCACCAAGCCCCTGGTGGTGGGACTGTTGGTGTCGCCCGACCGTTTGATCGCCATCCGCCGTAACCGGTTGTTGTCGTTGAACGAAAACCGCGCCAGCAGCTATGTCGATGTGGATGCGGTGCGGGAGGAGACGTTGTTCGCCCGACGCATGTTCGAAAAATATCGCTGGCCCATGATCGACGTGACCCGGCGGTCGGTGGAGGAAACCGCAGCCGCGGTGATCAACCTCCTGAACGCTCGCAAAAGCCAAGCCGCCCTACCCGACGAGACGTCCGTGTGAGCTGGCCCCTGATCCTGGCGTCCAGAAGCTTGGCCCGCGTCGCCCTGATGTCTAGCGCCGGGCTCGCATTCGACGCCGTGCCAGCCGAGGTCTGCGAAACCACGCTCAAAGCCGAGCGCCTGGGTAAAAACGCGACGCCGGCCCAAATCGCCGCCGATCTCGCCGACGCCAAAGCCGCCGACGTTTCGCGTCGTTATCCGAATGCGCTCGTGATTGGCGCTGACCAGACCTTGGAGTTCGAGGGCCGTCTGTTCGATAAGCCCCTCGATTTGACCGTAGCTCGCGAGCAACTCCTGACGCTTCGCGGACGAACTCATACCCTTCACGCAGCGGTGTCGCTGGCGCGCGACGGACAGATCGTCTGGCGAACCCTTGAGACGGCCACCCTGCACGTTCGCGCCTTTTCCGACGCGTTTCTGGCTTATTATCTGGCCGTCGAGGCCGCCGAAATCGTCCATTGCGTCGGCGCCTATCGCCTTGAGGGTCTCGGCGCCCAACTCTTCGAGCGGATCGACGGCGACTATTTTACCATTCTGGGCCTGCCGCTGCTGAGCGTCTTGGAGGCGTTGCGAACGATGGGCGCGATCGCATCGTGAGCCAGTTCAATCTGGCCGCCTTGTCGGGCCGCAGCCTGGTCGCCGGCGTCGTGGGCGCGCCTGTGCGCCAGTCCTTGAGCCCGGTTATCCACAACGGTTGGCTCGCGGCTTGCGGCATCGATGGCGTTTACATCCCCTTCGCCCTGCACCCGGATCGCTTCGAGGCCTTTGTGGAAGGTTTGAGGGCCGGCGGCGTGAGCGGCGTCAATGTCACGCTTCCTTTCAAGGCTCGCGCACTGGCCGTCGCCGATGTTGCCGACGCGGCGGCGCGGGCCGCTGGGGCCGCAAACCTACTGCTGTTTCGCCCGGACGGAACGATCGAAGCGCGAAACACCGACGGAATAGGCCTTCTCGCCGCCTTTCAAGATCAGGCCCCGGAAGTCGATTTCCACGACGCCGCGGTGGTGATCCTGGGGGCAGGGGGCGCAGCCCGCGGCGCTCTCGGTGCGCTGCTGGACGCCGGCGTCGGCCGCATCTCGATCCTCAATCGCACCGAAGCGCGCGCTCGCGATCTAGCGGCGCTGTTCGATCCCCGCGTCCAGGCCTCTTCCATGGACGCGCCCGCAGCGGTGTTCAGCGACGCCAGAGTCGTGATCAACGCCAGCGCGGCGGGGCTTGAGGGCGCCGACGCCCCGATCCTGCCTCTGGAGCGCTTGGGGCCGGGATCGGTGGTGATGGACATGGTCTATAAGCCCTTGAAAACGCCCCTATTGCGCCAGGCCGACGCGCTCGGCCTTCAAACGGTGGATGGGTTGGCTATGCTGATCGGCCAGGCGCGCCCATCCTTCGAAGCCTTTTTCGGCCAATCCGCGCCCTCGGGCGAGGACCCGCGGCAATGGGCCTTGGCGCAATTGGCGACCCCATGATCGTGCTGGGCCTCACCGGGTCGATCGGCATGGGCAAAACCACCACCGCGGCCCTGTTCCGAGACGCCGGCGTGCCGGTCTATGACGCCGACGCGGCTGTCCACGCCCTCTATGCGCCAGGGGGCGCTGCCGTTGCGCCCGTAGAGGCCGCGTTTCCAGGGGTTGCGGTCGAGGGCGCCATCGACCGGCGCAGGCTATCGGAGAGGATCACGGCGGACCCTTCCGCCCTCGCGCGCTTGGAAGCCATCGTTCACCCCCTCGTGGGCGCCAAGCGCGCCGCTTTTCTCGATGAGGCTAAGGACGCGGACGTTGTCGTGCTGGACATCCCGCTGCTGTTCGAGACCCATATGGAGGGGTTGGTGCAGGCTGTGGTCGTCGTCTCAGCCCCCGAAGCGCTGCAACGCAGCCGGGTCCTGGCTCGACCCGGTATGACTGAGGACAAGCTGGAAGCCCTCCTCGCCCGCCAAACCCCCGACGCCGAAAAGCGCCGCCGCGCTGACTTCGTCATTGATACGGCCGCGGGGATCGAAGCGGCCGCTGAGCGGGTGCGTGAAATTCTCGCCACGGTGCGCGGGTCCGATTGGCGGCCGAAACGGCGTTGACCCCGCCGTGCGAGCCCCCTCTGGACCGCATCCGCGAAGCGCCCCAATACTGCGCCCATGGCGCGCGAAATCGTTCTGGACACGGAAACCACCGGACTCGACCCCAAGACCGGTCACCGGGTGATCGAAATCGCCTGTATCGAGGTGCAGGACCTGCTCCCTACGGGCCAGCACTTTCACCGCTATATCAATCCCGACCGTGACGTGGATCCGGAAGCCGAAAAAGTGCACGGCATCTCGCGCACTTCATTGCGGGACAAGCCGCGCTTTCATGAGCCCGAGATCTGCGACGCCTTTCTGGAGTTCATCGGCGATTCGCCTCTGATCGCCCATAACGCCGCGTTCGACCGGGGGTTCGTCAATGCGGAGCTGGAGCGGGCAGGGCGCGCCGCGTTGCCCGACGCCCGCTGGACCTGTACCTACGAGCTGGCCAAGCGACGCTTTCCGGGCATGTACAATTCGCTCGACGCACTGTGTAAGCGCTTCAAAATCTCCCTCGCCGACCGGGAGAAGCATGGCGCGCTTGTCGATACGCGCCTTCTGGCGATGGTCTATCTGGAGCTTCAGGGCGGCAAGGAACGGGGTCTCGACCTGAAGCCACGGTCGTCCAAGGCTAACGCGCAGGGCCACGTCGTTGTGGCCGGCGGCTATGGACCCCGCCCCCGGCCGCTCGCGCTCCGCTCGACCGAGGCCGAGCGCGAGGCTCACGCCCGCTTTGTCTCTGAGGTTCTGAAGGACGGGGCGCTCTGGCTGAAGGTCGGGGCGGCAGGTTAAGCGTTGCCCACGGGCGGCTGCAATGCGCCGGCCTGGGCCCGCGCCGCATAGACGGCGGCGAAGTCGATGGGGTCGAGGTTGAAGGGCGGGAAACCGCCTTCTGACGTCATGTCGGAGATGATCCGGCGGGCGAAGGGGAACAGGAAGCGCGGGCATTCGATCAAGAGCACGAGTTCCAGCTGGTCTTCTGGAAAGCCCACCAACTCGAACAAGCCGCCGTACAGCAGTTCGATCTGGAAGACCGTCGCGGAGTCCCGGGTGGCTCGGCCTGTCAACTTCAGGTCCACCTCATAGAGGCCGTCCGCCCGCCCGCGCGCGTTCATCTCGACGCCAAGGTCGATGTTCGGCTGGGTTTCAGCCATCCGGAGAGAATCCGGCGCATGGGGGTTTTCGAACGACAGATCGCGGGTGAACTGCGCCAGGATGCGAATCTGCGGAGGCGCGCCGGGGCCGCCAAATCCTGTAGCGCCGTCTTGCGGCGGGGCGCCGGTCAGGTCGGTCATAAAATCGTCTCCGAGATCGTGGGAGATGGGTCGCGCGCGCCGTTTTGGAACCGAGGCCGCCATCAAAGGAAGGCGGCGTCGCTACCATGGGCGGGAAAACGGCGCAACGTCGCCCTCGCCGGAACGTTAGCCCTGTCTTAGGAGCTATGATGTCTTATATCAGAGGTACGGCCGTGCTATTGCGCCGTGAAAGCTGCGGTTATCCCCTTGCAACTCGTTGAACTCGTCATCGTCGCCGCCGTCGCCGCTGTGGTGCTGTTTCAGCTCTACTCGGTGCTCGGTCGTCGTGTCGGCCGCCAACCCGAAGACGGCCTCCAGGCGGCCCGGGCGCGCATCCTGCCCAATCGCACCCCTACCCGCGTCGAGGAGCCCAAGCCGGTCGCGGCGCTGGCTGGCCTGCCGGCCCTGAAAGCGCGGGATTCCAGTTTCGATCCCGCACGTTTTCTGGAAGGCGCTCGCAACGCCTATCAGATGATCGTCCGCGCCTATGTGGCCGGCGATCGCGACGAGCTTAAGCCTCTGACCACGCCCGCCGTCTTCAAGGCGTTCGACGCCGGGATCGCTCAGCGCGACGCCGATGGGCGCACCGAACAAGTGGAGTTTCTGCAAGGCCCCCGCGCGGACCTGGACGACATCTCGCTGGCCGGCGACATCGCCCGCATTCGCGTGCGGTTTTTGGCTGAGCTGCGCAACCGCAGCAAGGACATCAAGGGTGAAGCCGTCGACGATCGACGCACGGCCGAGCTCTGGACCTTCGAACGCCTGGTCACCAGCCGCGACCCCAACTGGGCGCTCGCCCGGGTGGAGGCTGCGGAGGCCTGATGATCCGCCCTTCGGCGGGTTCTGAAGGGCCGTCTTCCAAAAAGGCAGGTCGACTCGTTGCGCCTCTCTTGGCCGCTTTGGCCCTTGGCGCTGTTCTGACGCTCGGCGGGTGCGCCACCACGCCGCCGGCTGCTGTCGGGCGTTACGCCCCCTATTCTTACCCCTATCGTCCCCAAGGCCGCACGCCCCAATTGCGCCCCCGGACGCCGCCGCCGGCCGTGGCAAGCCTCTTTCCGTTATCCGACCTCAAGGACTGGAGGGACGACGACCACGTCCAGGCCTTGGCCGCCTATCGATTGGGTTGCGGTCTAAGCCGCGATCCCAACGCCGAGATCGTCTGCGCCCGCGCCAGGGCGCTCGGACCGGTGGACGAGATCGAGGCGCGGCGCTTCTTCGAGGCCAATTTCAGGGCGCAGATCCTGCCGGAGACGGGCCTTCTGACCGCCTATTTCGCACCCGAATACCCGGCCCGCCACACGCCCGACGGTGAGTTTTCGGCGGCGCTGCGCGGCAAGCCCGAGGACCTCGTCCTGGTCGACGCCGCATCTGGCGCGACGGCGTTGGGCGACCCGGGCGACCGCAAGACGCCGCGGATGTTGCTGGACGGCGCTTTGCTGCCTTATCCGAACCGCACCGATATCGAGCTGCTGCCGCCTGCCGAACCGCTGGCTTGGATGCGGCCGGAAGATCTGTTCTTTCTGCAAATTCAAGGCTCTGGCGGCATCGTCTTCCCCGACGGGACGCGGATGAAGGCGCTTTACGCCGCCGATAACGGCCAGCCTTTTCAGCCTATTGCGCCGGCGATGGTGCGCCGCGGTCTGCTGGCGCCCGACCACGCCTCTGGCGACGCCATCCGCCGCTGGCTGGCCGACCACCGTGGACCCGAAGCCCAGACCATCATGGATCTGGATCCGCGCTACATCTTCTTCAAACTCGCGCCGGACGACGGGGGCGAGCCGATCGGCGGCGCCGGCCTGCCGCTCCCTGCCGGCAGGGCCATCGCGATCGACACCAATTGGCGCGCCTATGGCGATCTCTATTGGATCGAGGCGACCTCGCCCATCCTGTCCGGCGCGATGAAAAGCTACCGCCGTCTGGTAATGGCGCTCGATACGGGCTCTGCGATCAAAGGACCCGTGCGGGCCGATCTCTATCTCGGCCGCGGGGCGGCGGCGGGATCGGAAGCGGGGCGGGTCCGCCATACCCTGACCCTGGTGAAGCTCGTGCCTTTGGCGCAGCCGACCCCGCCCTCGCTGGATGCCGAAAGCGCGAGCGCGGCCGACGGCCCGCCCTCATGAAACGGCCGCTTCGACCGGAAGAGACGATGCTGTGGGCGGCCGTCGCGGCCACAGTGCGTCTCGCGCCCGGTCGGGCGCCCCCGCCTTTGCCTGAGGTCGCCGTCCCGGTCGCGCCCGCATCCCCGTCGAAAGCCGTTCAGGCGACCAAGGTCTCCACGGCCGTGCAGCCCAAGCCGCAGCCCAAGCCGCATCAGCCCTATGCGCCGCCCGAAACCATCGAGCCGCGGCGCAAGCGCCGCATCGTGCGCGGCCGGGACGAGATCGCGGGTCGCCTGGACCTGCACGGCCTCGATCAGGATCGCGCGCGCCAGGTCCTGCACGATTTTCTGCTGCGCGCCCATGCCGACGGCGCCCGAGCCGTGTTGGTCATCACGGGCAAGGGGCGGATGGGCGATGGGGTGCTGCGCCGCCGGGCGCCCGAATGGCTTGCCGACCCGGCGCTCCGTCCTATCGTCGCCGGCCTCTCCCAGGCGGATCGGCATCACGGCGGCGAGGGCGCGTTCTACATCGCATTGAAGCGGAAGACGCGGTGAGGCTCGCGGCAAGACACTTTTTCAGCCCGCTCGTTACCCTACACGACCGCGCCCAATTCGCCTTGTGCAGCTATCGCCTTCGATCCTTAGGGCTCTTGCCGATGGCGACCTTGCGGCGGCGAACCTAGCTGCGCCCGTTCCATTGGGGGCCTATTTCATCAGCCCAGACAACCTCGCTTCACGGGCGCTCGTCAGTCAGTACGGGTTCGTCGAGGTGGGCGAGCAGTGGGATGATGAGGACGGTTTGGAGACCATTTTCGAAGCGCCTGCACGCGTGGCCCGTCGAGCCTCGCGCTGAGGCCCCCTCCCTTCCGCTCATCCGGCTTTCGCGGGGATCAGCGGGATGAGAAACTATTTGAAATCAATGCTTAAAACTCGTCTCTGGTCAGCTCGGCGGCCGCGCCGCCTTCTCCTCCAGCCCAGAGCGCCCCTCGCGCGCTTCCAGCTTGGCGGCCACGGCGTCGGTCGAGACGCCGGCGGCGGCTAGCAGCACGAGCCAGTGGTAGAGCAGGTCCGCGCTTTCGCCGGCCAGGGCGTCGGCGTCGCCTTCGACGGCGGCGATCACCGTCTCGACCGCTTCCTCGCCGAGCTTTTTGGCGACCTTGGCGGGGCCGTCGGACAAGAGCTTGGCCGTGTAGGAGGTCTGGGGGTTATCGCCTTGCCTCGCGGCGACGGTCGCTTCCAGGCGGGCGAGGGCGGCGGCTAAGCGATCCATTGGCGGCTTCAGCCCTGCGCCTGGGCCAAAAGTAGAGCTGGGGACGGCGCATCCTGAGCGACAAGCCTTACCGGCAGACCCGCCGCCGCCATGGCGGCCTTGGCCTCTGCAATCGTCACCTCGCCGAAGTGGAAGATCGAGGCGGCGAGCACAGCGTCCGCACCCCCGTCGCGCACGGCGTCGACCAAGTGCTGAGCGTTTCCGGCGCCGCCCGAGGCGATCACCGGCACGCCGACCGCGGAAGACACGGCGCGAAGCAAGGTGGTGTCGTACCCTGACTTGACACCGTCGCGGTCCATCGAGGTGAGCAGGATTTCGCCGGCCCCCTTCTCGACCGCCGTTTGGGCGAAGGTCAGGACATCGAGCCCGGTCGCCTTGCGTCCGCCAAAGGTGAAGACCTCCCACCGGCCGGGCTCGACCTGTTTGGCGTCGATGGCGACCACTACGCACTGGGCGCCAAAGGCGTCCGCGGCGGCGGCTAGCAGATCGGGGTTTTCGACGGCGGCGGTGTTGAACGAGACCTTGTCCGCCCCGGACCGCAGCAGACGTCGCGCGTCGTCCACGGTGCGCACGCCGCCGCCCACCGACAGAGGCATGAAACAGACCTCGGCCGTTCGGGCGATGACGTCGTACATAGACGCCCGTCGTTCCGCGCTGGCGGCGATATCGAGGAACATCAGCTCGTCCGCGCCGGCGGCGTCATAGGCCTTAGCCTGTTCGACCGGGTCGCCGGCGTCGCGCAGGTCCAGGAAGTTGACCCCCTTGACCACGCGCCCAGCCTTGACGTCCAGGCAGGGGATGACGCGGACCTTGAGCATCGTCGCCCTCAGCCTCTAGCCACGGCCAGGGCCTCGCCAGCCCGGATCGTGCCCGCATAGAGCGACTTCCCCAGCACGGCGCCGGCGATGGCGGTCCCATTGCGGGCTTTGAGCTGGCGCAGGTCGTCCACGCTCGCCACACCCCCGCTGGCGACCACCGGCACGGTCACGCCGTCGGCGATGGCGCCGATGGCCTCGACATTCACCCCGCTCAGCGTGCCGTCGCGGCTGATGTCGGTGACGATCAGGGCGGTGACGCCGGCGTCTTCAAACCGGCGCGCCAGGTCGATGGGGGTCACGTCCAAGGTTTCGACCCAGCCATGCACGGCCACCTTGCCGTCGCGGATATCGATCGCCACGGCGATCTGTTCGGGGAAGGCGGCGGCGGCGAGGCGCACCAGCTCGGGTTCGCGCACTGCGGCGGTGCCTAAAATCACGCGGCTGACGCCGGCCTCGATCCAGGCCTCTACCGCTTCGAAGGTTCTGACGCCGCCGCCAACCTGTACTGGGATGGGCGTGGTCTTCAAAATGGCCTCGACCGCGGCCGCATTAACCGATTTGCCGGCGACGGCGCCATCCAGATCGACGACGTGCAGCCACGAGAACCCATCCTGGCAGAACTTTTGCGCCTGATCGGCCGGGTCGTCGTTGAAGACCGTGGCCTGCTCCATGTCGCCCTTCAGCAAGCGCACGCAACGGCCGCCCTTCAGATCGATGGCGGGGTACAAGATCACGGGCGCCACTCCAGGAAACGGGCGATGAGCGCCAATCCGGCGCTTTGAGACTTTTCGGGGTGGAATTGTAACCCGACGATGTTGTCCTTGGCCACGGCGGCGGCGATGCGTTGACCATGCTCGGTCGTCGCCGCAACGTTGTCCGCATCGTCCGCGTGGAAGGCGTAGGAGTGGGTGAAGTACATCTGCGTCGGGGCGGCGGTAACCGCTTCGCCGAACAGCGGGCGAGGTGTCGGCTCGACGTCGTTCCAGCCCATATGCGGCACTTTTTTCGCCGGGTCGTCCGGCGTTAGCCGCCGAACTTCGCCGCCGATCCAGTCCAGCCCCGGATGGGTTCCAAATTCGAGCCCGCGCGTGGCCAGGAGCTGCATCCCCACGCAGACGCCCAGAAACGGCGCGCCACGGTTATGGACCGCCTCGCTCATTGCGTCGGTTAGCCCCTCGCGCCCATAGAGGGCCGTGCGACAGGCGGCGAAGGCGCCGACGCCGGGCAAGACGATTCGATCGGCGCGGCGCACGACGTCGGGGTCGGCCGTGGTCTCGATCGCGGTCGGTTCGCCCAGGGTGCGGGCAGCCGCCTGCAAGGCCTTCTCCGCCGAGCGCAGGTTGCCGGAGCCGTAATCGATCAGAACGACCGTTTGCATCCGCTAGAGAACGCCCTTGGTCGAGGCCGCCGCGCCGCCCGTCTTAGGGTCGAGCTCCACCGCCATACGCAACGCCCGCGCCAGGGCCTTGAAGCCGCTTTCGGCGATGTGGTGGCTGTTCTCGCCATAGAGGCATTCCAGGTGCACGCAGGCGCCCAGGTTCATGGCCAGCGCATGGTGGAACTCTCGGAAAAGTTCGGTGTCGAAGGCGCCGATCTTCTCGCGGGTGAAGGCGACCTTCCAGATCAGATAGGGCCGGTTGCAGAGATCGACCGCGCAGCGGCTGAGCGTCTCGTCCATGGGGACATAGGCATGGCCGAACCGGCGCACGCCTTTGAAGCCGTCCAGCGCCTGAGCCAGCGCCTGGCCGATGACGATGCCGGTGTCCTCCACCGTGTGGTGCATGTCGATATGCAGGTCGCCCTTGGCCTCGACCTCAAGGTCGAAACCGCCGTGCCGGGCGAACGCCTCCAGCATATGGTCGAAGAAGCCGATTCCCGTGGCGACGCTGGAACGGCCCACGCCGTCCACGTCGACCCGGACGCGGACGACCGTCTCCTTGGTCTCTCGTATGACTTCGCCGATCCGAGACGTCGGTGTGATCGATCCATCGGCCATCGCGGCCTCCTTCAACAGGGTCGAAACGCTAATCGGCGATCAAATAAGCCCAGCCGCCTCGGCCAAAGCCTTGAGCGGGGTCTGGGGTCTGGGACCGAAATGGCCGATCACCTCGGCTGCCGCCAAAGACCCCAACCGCCCGCAGATCGCCAGATCGAGGCCGCGCGCCAAGCCGTATAGCACGCCTGCGGCATATTGATCGCCTGCGCCGGTTGTGTCCACGACCTTCGCCACCGGGGCCGCTAGCACGGCCGCGCGTTCGGTCTTGGAGACCAGCACAGAGCCGTGTTCGCCCCGCGTGACCGCAGCGAGATCGACGTGTTTCGCGAGCTCTGCAACCGCGTCGTCGAAACTGGACGTCTGGAACAGAGCGCCGATCTCGGCTTCGTTGGCGAAGACGATGTCCACGTCGCTGGCGATGAAGGCCAGGAGATCGTCGCGATGACGCTCGACCACGAATCCGTCGGAAAGGGTGAGGGCGATCCTCCGCCCGGCCGCGCGGGCCAGGCCGGCCGCTTTCCCGAAAGCTTCGCGGGCGGCGGGCGGATCGAACAGATAGCCTTCCAGATAGACGATCTCGGCGGCCTGAATCACCTCGGCCGTCACGTCCGCCGGCTCCAAAGCGTTGGCGGCGCCCAGATAGGTCGCCATCGTGCGTTGCCCGTCGGGCGTCACATTGATCAGGCAGCGGCCGGTGCCCAGGCTGGACGCGCTTGCGCCAAACGTCGGCTCGAAATGCACGCCAATCGCCGCGATGTCGTGGCGGAACACCTGGCCCAGCACGTCTTGCGCCACCTTGCCGATATAGGCGGCCCGTCCGCCGAGGCTCGCGACGCCAGCGACCGTATTCCCGGCCGAACCGCCAGACGCTTCGACGCCGGCCCCCATGCGCCCATAAAGCGCGTCCGCTTGGTCGGTGTCGATCAGGGTCATCGCGCCCTTGGCCAGGCCTTCCGCCGCGAGAAAGGCGTCGGTCGCGGGCGAAATGACATCGACAATGGCGTTGCCGACTGCGGCGACGTCGAACGAAAGGCTCATAGGGTCAAGTTCCCGAAGGTAAGGAGCCGGGCCTTATAGAGGCGTCAGGCGCCGATGAATAGCGCGCGCGACGGGCAGAGGTCGGCGATAACGCAGGTTTCGCACTTGGGTCGCCGCGCCATGCAGGTGTAGCGCCCGTGCAGGATCAGCCAATGGTGGGCGCGGGTCAGGTAGGGCGCGGGCACGCGGGCCATCAGGTCTTGTTCGACGCCATCGGGCGTGGACGCCTTGGACAGCTTCAATCGGTGAGAGACGCGGAAGACGTGGGTGTCGACCGCAATCGCCGGCTCTACGCCCAACTCGTTCAAGACAACGCTGGCGGTCTTGCGCCCCACCCCCGGAAGCGCCTGTATGGCGGCGCGATCCAGCGGCGTCTCGCCGCCATGCCGGTCCACGAGCAGGCGGGACAGGGCGATGACGTTTTTGGCCTTTGTCCGGTAAAGGCCGATGGTCCTGATGCGGTCGCTGACGCCAGCCTCGCCCAGATCGAGCATCTTCTGGGGCGTGTCCGCCAGGGCGAAGAGCGCCGCCGTCGCCTTGTTGACCGACTTGTCGGTCGCCTGGGCCGAGAGCACGACAGCGACGAGCAGGGTGAAGGTATTGTGGGCGACCAGCTCGCCCTTGGGCGTCGGTGTCGCGGCTTCGAAGCGGGCGAAAATCTCGGCGATACGGGCGCGTTCGGTCGCGTTCGGGCGCGCAATCTTTTTGACCTTGGGCTTTGGGGGCGGTTTCGGTGCGCTGATGTGGGCTTTCATGTGCGATACAGGATGGCGAACGCGAGCGCTTAGGTCCATATCGCATCCATGAGCGCCGTGGCTGGGGCCGCCCCTTATCTGCATATGGATGCGATCCTGCGTCCGCACCGGTCGTTGTCCAAGCGGGGCTTTGTCATCCTGCTGGTCATCCTGGCGGCTTATAATCTGTCGGTGGCGGGGTTTCTCTTGATGATCGGGGCGTTTCCTGTCCCGATCTTCCTCGGCCTGGACTTCTTGGGCGTCTTTATCGCCTTTCGCGTCAGCTATGGGCGTGGCCAGGCGTCGGAGCGCATCCAGGTCACGTCCGACCTCGTGCAGGTATCTCACCGGTTCGGCCGGGTGGAGCGCACCGTCTGGTCCTCGCCGACCGCGTTTACCCGCGTACAGCTCGATCGCGTCGGCGAGCATGAAGCCCATGTTCGCCTGCATCTTTCCAACAAGGTCATGAGTGTCGCAGGATCGCTTGGCCACAAGGAACGCGCCGACTTCGCCCAGCGGCTCGACACCGCCATCCAGGCGGCGCGCGCGGAGCGCTACGGCGACTAATCGCGGTCGCAAGAAACGGGCGGCGCTGGCGCGGGGGCAAGGTTAAGCTCGCCTCCCGCTTCAAGAGGTCTCCTCAAGTGATGCAAGACGCCGCCCCGCCCTTAAGTCTCGCCGAACGCTCGGCTGAGTTCGAGCGGATGCAGCGAGCCTTGGACTGGCTGGGCGCCCATTGGCGGGCGCGGCCGTCGCTGGACGAGGCCGCCGCCGCGGTCGGGCTTTCCGGGCCGCACTTCCAACGCGTCTTCACCCGCTGGGCCGGCGTCAGCCCCAAGACCTTTCTTCAGACGCTCGCTCACGCCCAGGCGCGCGCCTCCTTAGCGGAAGGCGCCACAGTGCTCGACGCCGCCTTCGACGCCGGCCTGTCAGGGCCGTCGCGGCTGCACGACCTGTTCATCGCCCAGGAAGGGGCGACGCCCGGCCAAGCGCGCCGGCGCGGGGAGGGGATGATCCTGCGCTACGGGATCGCGCCGTCGCCGTTCGGGCGGGCGCTGCTGGCGATAGCGCCCAAAGGCCTCTGCGGTCTGGGGTTTGTCGACGGCGAGGACGAGGCGACGGCGTTGGCGGACCTGCAGCGCCGCTGGCCCGCCGCCGATTGGGTGCGCGACGAGGCGTTAGCGGCCGCTATGGCCGAGCAGGTGTTCGCGCCGGGGCCGCGGCGCGAGCCGGTCAGCGTGGTGCTGATGGGTCCGCCCTTCCACGTTCAAGTCTGGAAAGCGCTCCTGCGCATCGCGCCCGGCCAAACCGCTAGCTATGCAGAGGTCGCCGCCTGGGCCGGCAACCCCATCGCCCACCGCGCCACAGGCCAGGCCATCGGCGCCAACCCCATCTCCTACCTCATCCCCTGCCACCGCGCGATCGCGTCCGACGGCCGCCTGACCGGCTATCACTGGGGCCTGGGTCGCAAGGTCGCCATGCTGGGGGAGGAAGCGCTGGCCTATCCGGAGGCGCGGGTTGGGGTGGGGTGAATGGGGGTCTAGGCGCGCCCGATAAACGCCGCTATGTAAGGCGACCTTTTTGCGGAGCCCCCGCGGTTCCTGGCGCCTTCAGGCCCTGGACGACGGTCGCAAATTGGGAAAGCTGACACGCTCAGCAGGTGACGTGGCCGAGTGGCTGAAGGCGGCGGTTTGCTAAACCGTTGTACGGTCTAAAGCCGTACCGAGGGTTCGAATCCCTCCGTCACCGCCAACCTATGCTACAGCCCTCTAAAGCCGCCTGTTCTGCGAGCGTGTCGTTCGGCTGTCGCGTTCGTCCAGCCGTGCGGCTGAGGCCCGTCCGAACCCATCCGCTTTCCGAAAATACATGTTCGTTTTTTGTTCTTGATCGACGCCCCGAATCTGTTCACCATCCGTTCGTTCGACGGGAGTTGCGGCGCGGCGCCGGGGCGGTCGGACGGGAGGGGCGAGGTTGCTGGCTGAAACGCTGGAGAAGGCTTGGCGTGATCGTCAGGGCGCAGGCCCTGTAGCCCCTGTAATGGCGTTTGGGCCTGATGGCCTGACGCTGGGGGCCGGCACGGTATTGGCGGCGACCGAGGCTGACGGCCGCGCCATCGCGCTGGATGAAACGGCTGAAGCGCGCCTTCAGGCCTTGCTGGCGGCGGCCTATGTGCGCCCGATCGCGCCCCAAACGATCCGCTTTATCCGCCGGGGAGCCGCGAGCTGGCGCGATGGCGACAAGGCCATGGCCGCCATGCATCTGGCGATGACCGGCTTGCCGTCTCTGCCCCAGCCCAAGGCGGCGGCGCGGCGACTGTTTATGGCCGATCAGCTGATGAAGGCCGGGGCGACGCCGGACGTCATCTTCCGCGCCCTGGACCTAGAGCCTCCGCTCGCAAAGGCGGCCTTGAGCATCGGCGGCTACAACCCGCTCGAGCCCCGCAACCTGCGAGGCGAGTGGGCGCTCTTCGGAGAGGTCGCCGCAGCACTCGCTCAAGCTCGGAAACTCTTAGAGTTTGGCGGTGTGGTCGTCGAAGCCGGCGAGCTCGCTATAGCCGTTGCGGCGGTCGCCGTGCCGACGATCATTTTTGGCGTCGCCATGATTCCGTTCGACCAGAACTCGCCCAAAGAGAGCTACGGCGTGCCCGGTCATCCAGACATGCGCCTTGAACGCGCCGCAGGCGACCTCCTGTGGCGGCTGACTTACAAGGACAAGTCTGGCGTCCAGCGCACGGCCCTGGAGCAGCCGGACGGAACGCTCAAGGATTATCGTGGAAAGACCGTCGGCTACATAGTCAAAAACCAGGGCCACGCGGGTGACAAAGGCGCCGCGATTGCTCTGCCGGCCGTCGACGCCAAGATCGACAAGAACGAACCCCAGCTCTGCAAGGCGCCTGGACCTGACAAGTTTGGCGGCGGGCCCGGTAGTGCAGGCCGATTGTTCGAGGACGAGGTAAAGCCGATCATCAATCCGCCTCCCCACACCACGCCGAGCGGGTTTGGTGTCGCCCTGCTAAATCCGATTACAGGCAACATGGTCAACTTTGACGACTGCCAGCGCAGTACGGGCGTGATGTACGAATATAAGGGGCCGACCTACACGCCATTCCTTCAGAGAGCGAATGAAAATGAAATCTTGGGACCCAGCGCAACGAAGAAGATGCTTGACCAAGCCACGCACCAAATTCAAGCCGCTGAAGGAAAGCATATCGTATGGCTTTTTGCTGACCGAGATGCGGCGAAGGATGTGAGAGATAAATTTGATAACGACAAAAATGAAGCCCTTAAGACGATTGAAATAAAGATTTTTCCGAGCCTGGAGACAATTAAATGAATAAATATATATATAAAATTAGCGTTGATCTGCCATTCAAATCAATTACCCCGGAGCAGATAGGGCAGGACTTTTTGACGATGATCGACGCCCTTTCAGGGTTCGATCCGACGCTTAAAGACTGGGGGATACCTGACCCAAAAGACCTAGAAAAAGCTTTGCCGCTCACATCAAGGCGTGCCAACTTTACAAAATACGTCAAATATAATGCCCGCTTTAACGACTGGGATCAACGCGACCCCGATTACGGCTACTTCGTGTTTGCGATAACCGGATATCAAAGTGTTGAAAACAACAGCAAATCGGTATACTTTGGCTTGTCGATAAATTCGCGCAGCTCAAATGATTTTGAGTTTCAAATGGGCAACGAGCATGCTCCACCAAAGCCCCCGTTGCTGCGTTTTGATCTATATAAATTCGCCCTGCTGAAAGGGTTGTCGATCTGGCCCGCCCCGTCCGGCGTCGCCTATTACCGTCTGATGACCGCAGGCCAGGCCGAAGGGTGCATCGATCCCACATTTCCCTATTCGGGTTATCACATTCCCTGGATGGCCTATCTCGACGCCAAGCTGTCTAAAAAGGTGAGCGTGCCGGCGGAGATCGCGACCGAACGCACGCCTGACGGCGGCCTGCTGATGATCGCGACGGAAGAGGTGTTGGACCCAATGAACGTCGATCACATGCGGCGCGCCCGGATCATCGCGGAGATCATGATCAAGACGTGCAGGGCGTAACAGCAAAACGGCCCAGCTTGTCGTGACCGTCTATAGCGCCATAGTGTAAACGTCGTGCTCATCTTCATTGAGCCTTCAACAGGCGATTCAGAGAATCTACGCTGAACAGCGAGATTAGGCTGCAGCCAACGCCCTCCGGATCGCCTCCGAGTCGCCCTTGATCGCCCGCAATAGCGTCCGCGCCGGCCCGCTCGGCTTTTTCGCGCCTCGCTCCCACTCCTGCACAGTTCGGATGCTGAACTCAAAGGCGTCAGCGAACTGGGCCTGGGTCATGCCGGCTGTACGCCGGATAGCGCGCACATCGATATCCGGCGCCATGTCGGGCGCCGCATCGGGATTGCTCGCGATTTGCCGGGCGATATCTTCGTCCGTCATCGCGTCGATCCGGCTCCAGTCCGTCGCCGCCAGTGCGTCAAGCGCCGCCTTACTCAATGTTGTCGCCATAGCGTTTTACCTCTCGTTTATTCGCCTTTCGGAGCGAGATCACTCTGCGCTCCGCTTCCCGATCCGCGTAGACACAAACAAAAAGCCGATCACCGATAGGGCCGAACGCCACCTGACGAACCTCGCCATATTCGAAGCGGGAATCCATTATTGAAAGGTGAGGTCCCGCAAAGAGGACTTCAGCCAATGCGAGGGAAACGCCATGCTTCGCTTGGTTATTTCTATCTTTGTTGGGATCGTAAACGTATCTCAAGCCGGTCTATATACGCCTCTGGCGTATATGCAACAAGACCCCACTCATCAGGCGCCCCCTTGACGGACCCCGCGTCAACGCGCTTGAGAGAACCGTATAGAAACTAAGCGCCGCCCCTCCTGCCGGCGCTCAATCATAAACAGGCTCTGCGCTGGCTGTGCTCTTCCACAGCGTGATCGGGCCATTAGGCGAGCATGAAGGTTTCCTCATGAAGGTGCTGGTCCCGGTCAAGCGGGTGATCGATTATAACGTGAAGGTGCGGGTGAAGCCCGACCAGTCGGGCGTCGATCTCGCCAACGTCAAGATGTCGATGAATCCGTTCGACGAGATCGCCACGGAAGAGGCGGTGCGCCTGAAAGAAAAAGGCGTGGTCACGGAGATCGTCGTGGTCTCTATCGGCCCGCAGCAGGCTCAGGAGACGATCCGCACCGCGCTGGCCATGGGCGCGGACCGGGGCATCCTGATCACGGTCGACTCCATCGTCGAGCCCCTCGCCGTCGCCAAGCTGTTGAAGGCGGTGATCGCCGAGGAGCAGCCCCAGCTGGTGTTGATGGGCAAGCAGGCGATCGACGACGATAACAACGCCACGGGCCAGATGCTGGCCGCCTTGCTCGGCTGGCCCCAGGCCACCTTCGCCTCCAAGATCGAGGTGGCGGGCGAGAGCTTGCATGTCACCCGCGAAGTCGATGGCGGGTTGCAGACCCTGTCGGCCGATCTTCCTGCGGTGGTGACGGTGGACTTGCGCCTCAACGAACCGCGCTACGCCAGCCTGCCCAACATCATGAAGGCCAAGAAGAAGCCGATCGATATCAAGTCGGCGGCGGATTACGGCGTCGATGTCGCGCCGCGGCTGAAGTCGATCAAGGTCAGCGAGCCGCCCAAGCGCGCCGGCGGCATCAAGGTTGAGACCGTGGCCGACCTGGTCGCGAAACTGAAGACCGAAGCGGGAGTGCTCTAATCATGGCCGTCCTCGTCATCGCCGATCACGACAATTCCACGGTTCGCGACACCACGAACAAGACCATCACCGCCGCTCTGGCCGTCTCGCCCGAGGTGGATGTGCTGGTGCTAGGCGAAGGCGCGGCTAGCGCCGCCGACGCCGCAGCCAAGATTGCGGGCGTGCGCAAAGTGCTGTTGGCGCAAAGCCCTGAGCTTGGCCGGCTGCTGGCCGAAGCGGTCGCCGATGTGGTGGTTCCGCTGATGGAGGGCTACGACGCGCTTTTGACGCCGGCCACCGCGGCGGGGAAGAACGTCTCGCCCCGGATCGCCGCCCTGCTCGACGTCATGCAGATTTCCGACGTCATCGAGGTGGTGGACGCCAATACCTTTGTGCGGCCGATCTACGCCGGCAATGCGCTCGAGACGGTGCAGTCGAGCGACACGAAGAAGGTCATTACGGTGCGGCCTACCACCTTCAAGGCGGCGCCCGAGGGCGGCTCGGCGACGGTCGAGACCATCGCGGCCAAGCCGGCCGCCGCGCACCAGGCCAAGTTTGTCTCGGATGAGGTGGTGAAGTCGGACCGCCCAGAGCTCAGCGCGGCCAAGATCGTCGTCTCCGGCGGTCGTGCGCTCGGCTCGGCGGAGGAGTTCCATAAGGTGATGGATCCCCTGGCCGACAAGCTCGGCGCGGCCGTCGGCGCCAGCCGCGCCGCGGTGGACGCGGGCTACGCGCCCAACGATTATCAGGTCGGCCAGACCGGCAAGGTGGTGGCGCCGGCGCTCTATATCGCCATCGGCATCTCCGGCGCGATCCAGCATCTGGCTGGGATGAAAGACTCAAAGACCATCGTCGCGATCAATAAGGATCCGGACGCCCCGATCTTCCAGGTCGCAGACTATGGTCTGGTGGCGGACTATAAAACCGCCGTGCCCGAGCTTATGGCCGAGCTCGAGAAGGTATGAAATAAACCCGTCACGAATTGACTCAGCAGAAAGGTTTGATCGCATAAGCTGTAGCGGTTGGGGGACGTGGAGTTTCACCTTGGCCAAGGCTCAGTTTCATCGTCATCAGCGCGTCTGGGTCGAAGCCGTCGGCGCCTGGGCGACGATCGATCGGATCATCCCGATCTGGACCAAGGGTTTCGACGAGCCTGTCCGTATCACCTACGACGTCGGCCTGGGGCGCGAGTTCACCGCGAACGAGTTGCAGGCCGATGCGCCGCCCGGGGGCGTGCCGGATGGCGCCGTTGGCGCTTGGCGCATCTTGCGCGCGAGAAACAAGTGGCAAGAGCCGGAGGACTGCGGTCATCACCCGCTGCCGGGCACCTTTCCGGTCGTGGTTACAGATGCCGAGGATTGGGGCGGGTGGCGCGTTCCCGGCGCCGAATACGATCGCGCGCCCTATAAGATCGAATACCAAGCCCGGTTGATCGCCTGCGCGCCCCAGCTGGCGAACCTGGCTCAGGATCTCTTAACCCTCGCGACGGAGTCGCCCGACGACGTTTCGCCCGAGGTGCTCCGCTTGGCGCGCGGCGCCAGGACGGTTCTGCGCTACATCGCCGGCTCCCAGACCGCGCCTGGGCAGCCAGAACCTACCCAAACCTATGCGCCTCGGACCAAACGGGCGAAGACCGCTTAATTAGTGGGACATCTTGTAGGCGAAGCCGATCGTCAGCAGAACGATGGCGACGAATTGGGTCATCACCCGACGGCGCATCCATTTGTTCGAATTGGCGCGACCGTAGTCGCCGCCCTTGAGCATGGCGAACACGCCCATGCCTAGGCTGATCACCACCGCTAGCATGGCGATCGCGATCATAATGTCGATAAATGCGCCCATACAATCTAGTTAGGGCGTCCAAGGCGCCATGGCTAGGGTGAAGCGCAACTGTGAAGCGCAACCGGGCGCCGTCCTCAGCTCCGCCACCTGAGCGTCGTGGCCTCGACCGGATTGCGGAACGGTCGGCCTTCGCGGCGCGAGGCGTCCCATTCCCGCTTCAAAGCCTGATACCATTTGGCCTGGCGGTCGGCGTCGTCGATCCACAACAGGCTGGGATCGTAGCGCAGCCCTTCGTTTTGCAAGTTCACCATGTCGCCATCCTGCTGCAGAAACCGGCGTGCGCCCGCGGCGATCACGGGCTTCAGCAGCGAAAACGCCCAGTGATCCGACCAGATAATCTGGGTGATGCGGGTAGACCGCTCCGTCACCGGCGTCAGGCAGGTCAGGGCCAGCACCTGGCGCGGCCCCACCTGCACATGCTCCCATCGCAGCGCCGGCAGCCGGAACGTGATCTCCGTTTCAGGGGCGCCGCCCAAAAGCCGATAGGCCCGGCTGTTCTTCGACGGCGGGTGGCGGGCCATGGCGAACCCCAATGCCCGAGGCTCGAACCGTTTGGCTTTTTCGTGCTGCCGCGAGGCCGAGCGCCACCACCACTGCTGATGCACATAGGGGCCGTGGGTCGGGTCCATCAGCCCGACTACCGCATGGTCGAGATGGGTGTCGAAGACCATCCGATCGACCAGCTTGGGCTTTCCCCCCACCACGCCCAGAAAGATCGGCGGCGCCTCGGTCGGCGCGGCGGTCGAACGCGGGTCGGCGGCCATATAGATGAAGACCAGCCCTTGAGATTCCTGCACGGGATAGGCGCGCACCCTTATGCGCTCGATGTTTACGTCCTGGTCCGCCGACAGGGATGGTACGGCCGTGCAGCCGCCGCCGTCGGAAGCAAACCTCCAGCCGTGATAGGGGCACTGGACGCTTTCAGCGCCTCCCGGCTCGGCGACCAGCTTGCCAGCCGACAAGGGCGCAGCGCGGTGAGGACAGACGTCGCGCAGCGCATAGACCTGACCGGCCCGCGTCCGCCCGAGCAGGATCGGCTGGCCCAAAATCTCGTATCGCTGCAGCCGTCCGGGCTTCAGCGCCGCGCCGAGATCGGCGAAGTACCAAAGGTCATACAGGAACCCGCGCCCGAACCCGCCCCTCGGCTCCGCTCCCGGCTCGCTCATTTTTGCGGTGGAGACGACGCATCGGCCTTGTGCGCGGGCACGAAGCCATTCCGGTAGACGATCTTCGCCTGGGACTTCAATTGCGCGACCAGCGCCTCGATCTCGTCCTGCACCTTGGCGGCCTGGAACATCTGGGTGGCCGCCGCCTCTTCCTCGTCGGGCCGCGCGGCGATGGGGGTTCGCCCGGTCACGGTCATGGCGGCGAGTTCATTGTTGTCGCGAACGAAAAACAGCGCGCCCACGTCTTGCGTCGAAAGTCTCGCCGCCAGCGCCGCCGGAATCTTGCGGTATCCAAGGTCAAGGTCCGGCGGTTGTTTGGGATGCTGAGCCGGTTGAGCCGTTCCATAATATCGTCCGGATATTTGAGGCTTTCCAGCGACCCCACGGCGCCGGGCGGCGGCTGCATACTAATGTCGTCGACTGTGATGCTCTGTCGACGGGCGAAAGAATAGGGGTTGTCCGCCATCACCTTGGCGAGCTCGGCCGGGGTCGGCTTCGCCGGGGCTTTGAGACTGGCCCGAACCATGCGTTGGGCGATGAAGTCCTGCTTGAGCCGGGCCAGGTCGCTTGGATATCCTGGGTAGCTGTCCATGCCCCGGTTATGGCCGGCTTGGGCCAGGAGCGCGCGCGCGATCACCCTGGGCAGAAGCACCGACGCGTCAGCCTGGGCGAGGGCGGGATTGCTTCTGGCTTCCGCTTGGAGGTCTTGGGGCGTAATCTCTTGGCCGTTGACCGTGGCGATGACCTGGCCTGCGGGACCCTGCCGGTGGCACGCCGCCGACGTCGCTGCTAAAGCGATGAGGCAAGAGCCCATTAGCCCGCGGCGCAGACGTTTCAGGGGTGTGAGATTAAGGGTCACGATTTTCCTGTTCCGGTTTAGAGGCGGTGTATGAAGACGATCTACGATCTGGTGTCCATGATCGCCTTCGCCGGCCTGGCGATCCTGTACTTGCAGCGCTCGGCGAGCTCCAGTCCCGACCCCGTCGCGCTTTGGAAGTACGCCGTGGCGGCCTTTGGCTGCGCGCTGGCCGATTATTTCGGCAACCACGGCATGGTCGTCGCCGCCATTGCGACCTTTGTCGCCTTGGGCCTGTTTTCGGTGGCCATGTTGAAGCCGTTTCACGTCAAGGACCGCGAATCCTGAGGCCCGAGCAAAAGGGCTCGTCCTTCGGCGCCTGACTGGCGCACCAAGTCGCTTGCGAACTGCATCAAGGCCGGCCCGGTCTCGCGTGCGCCTGGCGCCGAGATGCGGACCAGCACCCCATCGGGGATCAGGCCCTCAAGCCCTAGCTTCAGCATGACCAGGCGCTGAGCCATCAAGGTGCGCGGAAAAAACCCGGCGATGCGCGTCCAATAGAGAACGTTTTCCATCCGGTCAGGGCGTACGCCGAGGAAGGTCTCCGCAGGGATGGTCTTAGCGGGCGCAACGCTGAGATCGAGGCTATGGAGGCCGCGAATCTGGAAGCCGGCGCTGGTGTAGCAGACGTCCGGCCGGTGGACCCGCATCAACCCGCTCTGGGCCGCGCAGTGGGCGATCAGCAGCATGATGTCTGGGCCTGCGGCCGCGGCGAACCTGCGGGTCATGATCTGATCGTAGGCGCTGGCCGCCGCCGCATCCTCGGGCAGAATGAACCCGCCGGCCGTCTGCGCCTGCCAGGGCCCGACTGTTTTGGGGATGACATCCTCCAGCCTGACCCGGCTGACGCCGGACATGTACCGCCGCGGGGTCATCAGGCCGGCCACACTCGCCGTGGCTGCGCACCCGGCGCCCAGCATCAGCGTCCGTCGAGATAGCGGGCTGCCGCTCTGCTCTGTCGTGGCCGCGGCGGTCATCGGGGCGCCGCCGTCATTGCGGGGGCCTGGGGCTTCGCGGCGCCGGCGCTCGGGAGCCACGGTCCGGCCAGCGCGTCCAAGGCGATCACGCCGCCCAGCGCTACGGCGAAGGTTATGAAGCCGACGGTTTCGTGCAGCAGGCTCTGGGCTACGGCGTCTCCGAAAACCTCGGTCAACAGCACGACGATGGCGATGCGGGCGAAATTGCCGAAGATGGCGAAGCCCACGATCGGCGCCAGCATCAGCCCATAATAGAGAGCCTGTCCGGGGCGTCGGAGATAGACATAGACCAGCCCGATGGCGCTGAGGCTGAACAGGGAGTTCATGCCCGAGCAGGCGTCCGCCACAGACAGCTGATACTGATCCACCATGAGCGTGAGGCCGTCCCGGACGATGGCGACGCCAAAGCGTTGAAACACCTCGACGATCGCCTCTGTGATCCCGAGCCGCAAATGGGTCGTCAGAGCATGGGAGACGAAGAAGGGCACGGGCAGGGCGAACACCAGATAGGCCAGCGGAAATCCGCCCGCCCACAGGCCCCTGACGCCAAGCAGCGCATAGATGCCGATCAGGAGGAAGCCGTAGAGGGCGTAGCTTTCCACCAGATACTGGCCGCCGAGCCGGCCAAGCCCATAAACGAGGCTGTTGGCCAGCCACAAGCCTATGGCGATCCACAGCGACAGGCCCACCCTGGAGGGTCGCGCCGCCGCGCGCATGGCGGGCCAGCGCCGGTAGAGCAGCCAAAGACCGATCGCCAGCACGATCGGCGTCTGGGCGCCTTGATCTAGCGACCAGTTCTGCTGAAAGTTTTCAATCAGGGTGGGTGTGACCAGAGCGGCGACGCCCAGCCAAAGCACGATGAGAGACCCGCGCCGCCTCCAGGTCGTTGAGGCCGTCGGCGACCGCGCCATCGAACCTACCTTGTCCTCTGACCGGCTTTTGGCGGCGCCTTTGGCCTCGATGTCGACAAGCTGGGTCAAAGCAGAACGCTCGTTTCGGGTCTCATACCCCAAAAGCAAGACCCACGCCAAACGGCGACGCCCGAGGTTGTTTTGACGCCCGGTGGGTTGGAAAACCGGTTCCCACTTTTCCGAACCCACTCTAAGACTCCCGTCATGGCGCGAGCCCCCGCCCCCAACCCGCCCTCGACCGACAAGGCGAAAGCCTATGGCGATGTCGCGGCGGAAATCGCCGCCGTGTTGGAGGGCGAGTGCAATTCGATCGCCCGGATGGTCACCGTCGTGGCCCTGCTTGTCGCAACCTTCGACAGCTATTTCTGGACGGGCTTCTATCTGGTCGATCCCGACCGCCCCAATGAACTGGTGGTGGGCCCCTATCAGGGCACGCTCGGCTGCCTTCGCATTGCGTTCGGGCGCGGCGTCTGCGGTGTGGCGGCGCAAAGCGGAAAGACCCAGATCGTCGCCGATGTCCACGCCTTCCCTGGCCATATCGCCTGCGACAGCCGGTCGAACAGCGAAATCGTCGTGCCGGTCTTTGGCCCCGACGGCGCCCTGATCGGCGTTCTGGATGTCGATTCCACCGCCTACGGGGCTTTCGACGCGGTAGACGCCGCAGGCCTTGAGGCGATCCTCGCCCAGGTGTTCGCAGCCCCGCAGCCCAGAGAATTCAGCACGGGATGAAGGTATCGATTATCGTTCCAGCCCATAACGCCGCTCACTTTGTCGGCTATGCGATATCGTCCGCCTTAAGTCAGACCCACAAAGACATCGAGATTATGGTCGTCGATGACGGCTCTACGGATGACACGTCGGCCGTTGTCGAGGCCCTGCAACAAACCGATCCCCGAATTTTCCTCCTTAAGACCCCGCGCGCGCTGGGTCCGGCAGGGGCAAGAAACGTCGCCTTGGCCCACGCCACAGGGGATTGGATCGCCCTTCTGGATTCGGACGACGAGTTCGTCCCCGACCGCTTGGAAAAACTGCTGCGTATCGCCGAAGCCCGGGGTCTGGACGCGCTCGCGGACGGATTAGAGCTCATGGACTTCGACACGCGAACGCGCTTGGGCTCCGCCTTCGATCCGGCCTGGCTTAAGGAAGAGACGCCAATCTCCCTTTCGTATCTTCTTGCGCGGGACTGGCCGGGCAAAAGTCGATATCGCGCTTTTGGCCTTATGAAGCCTATCATGAAAAAGGCTTTTTTGGATCGTCATAAAATCAGCTATGCAGAACAATTTAACCTAGCCGAAGACTTGTTATTGTATTGTGATTTAATAATATCTGGGGCGCGGTTTGGTCTCACAGTCGAGGCAATGTACAAATATTATGTTCGGCGGAGCTCTATATCTACAAAACCACAAATTACGACTCAGCTCGTCGACGTCAACGATAAAATACAAGAAAAATTAGAACAGGCGCATTTTTCTAGGGTCAATAAAAATGTTGACCTGGAATTAGTTAGAGCGCGCAGGAAGGCTATCTGGTTTCAAATTTTTATCTGGGCTATTAAGGTGGGAAAGCCAAAATTCGTCGTGCTCGCCTGTAAAAATATGCCGATTGATTTTCTAATCAAAAGCATAATGGGCAAAATATCGCACGCTGGCGCCGATCACGAAAAATGAAGCTGATCCCTATCGCGCCAGATAATTTCGCCGCCGTGCTAGCCCTGAACAACCGCCATGCCATAGAGTTGTCTTGGCTTGACCTGGATCGGCTGACCGGGATCGTCGAGGCAGCCTACTATGCTTGCGCGAGCTCCGATCGATCCGCGTTCATGATCGCCTTGGATCAGGATGCCGATTACGACAGCCCCAACTCCCTCGGAGCCGCGGCCTTTCGGCGAGATCCCCTAAGTCCCGCTCTGCACCGTCGGCGGGGTGGTGATCACCTCGATGTTGTCGCGCAGCAGGTAAAACATGTCTTCGAGGGCGGCGTCCTTGGCGGTGGGGTCCTTGGCGCCGTCGACCTCCGCCAGCTTGCGGGGCAGGTCTTGGGAGATTCCTTTAAGGATGCATTTCAGGTCGCCGTCGCTTCCGCGTTTGGCGAGATCCACATGGCCTTGCAGGTCGAGCGCCGAGAGGGCGGCGATATCTGCGGCGAATCCGTCCGGGCCGGCCACGGTGGGCGAGCCTTTTAGCCGTGCGCGGTAGGCTTCGGTTTCGTCGCGCAGGCGCATCGCCCGGCGCACGATGTCGGCGTAGAGCGGCTCCTGCGCCAGGGGGTTGACCGCAGCGGCGACCGTCGTCGCCTGCATCCAGGCGGCCGGCGTTAGCGAGTGCGGCATGGGCGCGCGGCCCTGGCCAGGGGCGGCGAGGGTCGCCAGCAGGATGGCGGCGGAAGCTGCGACGTCGCAGGACATGAAAGACGCTCCGGATTGGGCGCGATGGCTCGCCCCTTAAACATTTGGCCAAATCTTTGGGCCAGAAAACTTTGCGGCGCGCGCCGACCGGCGCCGCTTCCAAGACAGCCAGACATTGGTAAACACCTCGTTCACTACATTTTCGACCGGAGCCAGATTTTATGAACGCCGTCACTCCCAATTCGGCCCAATCCCAGGCCTTGGCCGACGCTTGGGCGGCGTTCGACGCCGCGGCGATACGCGCCGCCTCTGCGCGTATCGCCGACCTGTTCAAGGCGGAGCCCGATCGTTTGTCGCGCCTGACGCTCAAGGCGGCGGGGCTGGAGCTCGACCTCTCCAAGCAGGCGTTCACAGCGGCGGCGTTGGACGCCTGCCTAGACCTGGCCCGGGCGGCCGATGTCGAAGGGGCGCGGGCGAAGCTGTTCGAGGGCTTCCCGGTCAACATGTCGGAGCACCGCGCCGTTCTGCACCCGGCTCTGCGCGCGCCGGACGGCGCCGCTTACCTGGCTGCGGGCGAGCCGGTTTCGGCCGAGGTCGAGGCCGGCCGCGCGCGGATGAAGGCCCTGGCGGACGGGATCGCGTCCGGCGCCGTTCTGGGCGCGACGGGCGAGCGGTTCAAGACCATCGTTCATATCGGCATCGGCGGGTCCGATCTTGGCCCGCGCCTGGTGTGGCAAGCGTTGCGGCCGCTGGGCGGCCCGATGGAGCTGCGCTTCGCCGCCAATGTCGACGGCCAGGAGATCGAGGCTGCGCTCTATGGCTTGGACCCGGCCACGACGCTGGTCATGGTCGTCTCCAAGACCTTCACCACCCTGGAAACCTTGGCGAATGCAGAGGCCGCACGCGCCTGGCTCCAGGCCAGCCTGGGCGAAGACGGCGCCAAGGGCCATTTCGCCGCCGTCTCCGCCGCGCCCGACAAGGCCGTGGCGTTTGGCATGGCGCCGGACAAGGTGTTCGCCTTCTGGGATTGGGTCGGCGGTCGGTTCTCGATCTGGTCGGCGGTGGGGCTGTCCTGCGCCATCGCGTTCGGCTTCGATCGCTTCCAAGGATTTCTAGACGGCGCCGCGGAGATGGACGCCCATTTCGTCTCTGCGCCGCTGGAGCGCAACGCGCCGGTGCTCATGGCGCTGGCCCAGATCTTCAACCGCAACGGGCTGGGCCGCTCGATCCGGGCGGTGGTTCCCTATGCTCAGCGCCTGCGTTTGCTGCCCGCCTTCCTGCAGCAGCTTGAGATGGAGTCGAACGGCAAGCGGGTGACGCGGGACGGGACGCCGGTCCTGCGCGCCACCGCGCCGTCCGTGTTCGGCGACGCCGGCACCAATGGCCAGCACGCCTTCTTCCAGCTCCTGCACCAGGGGACCGATATTATTCCGGTCGATCTCGTCCTGGTCGAAAAGGGCGAGGGGCCGGCAGGGATGCAGGCCAAACTTCTGGCCAACGGCATCGCCCAGGCCGAAGCTCTGATGATCGGGCGCCCGGAAGCGGAGGTGCGGGCGGAACTTACAGCCAAGGGCGTCGACGCCGCCGAGATCGACACCCTCGCCCCCCAGCGCACCTTCCCCGGCAACCGGCCGACGACCACCGTTCTGGCGCCGGAACTCACGCCGCAAGCGCTCGGCGCCCTGATCGCGCTTTATGAGCACAAGACCTTCGTCGAGGGCGTGATCTGGGGGATCAACAGCTTCGACCAATGGGGCGTGGAGCTCGGCAAAACCCTGGCGGTTCGCATCCTTGGCGAACTCGACGGCGGCGCGCCCCTGGCCCACGACCCCTCTACGCGCGCCTGGATCGATCGGCTGAAAGGATAGGCTGACTTATTGCGCTCAAATTTTCGCGGCCGGCTCATCCGGCTCATAGAGAACGTAAAACCCGGCCTCGGGGTCGTCGCACACACGGCTGGTGACTCGGCCCTGGGCCTCCAGCCGGGCGAGCGTCTCAGCCAGGCTGCCGGGGCCGGCCGGGTCGTGGGGAAAGATCTTGTGGGGTCCTGACAGGCCCGCGGCTTCGGCGGCCGCGCGTTGGGCGACAATCTCTTCGGCGTCAAGGACCTCGACGTGGAGTTCTTCATAGCGGCCCACCGTAGGGTCGGGCTCGTCGCTTTCGTCGTCTGGGTCGTCTGCCACATCCTCGTCTTCCGTGAGGTCCAGTTCGACGACGGTCTGTTTGGGGGCCTGTTCGGGGGCCAGTCTCGGCGACGACGATGGTAAGGGGGCTGGGAGGGCCGTCCGAAGCGCTAGCGCTTCAGGAGACGGTGTGGCCGTTTCCGGCGTTCGCAGCGGCGGGTCGGATGACCTCTCGGCCGCGCCGGACGGGCTGCGACCGATCAGCTTGGCGATAAATCGAAATAAACCGTTCATGTCGGATTACAGGGCCATCAACCCGGGCCCGTGTCCAGTTCCGTTTATCCTCCATCGACGCTGAATACTTAACGCAATTCGGCCCACCGAATAGCCTTAAGGATCGTCAGAGTCTGAGGTTGCAGCTTCCGTACATCCCTAGGCCGTCTCGCCAGGCGGTCCAGGCGGCCTGGAAAACGCTGTTGATAATGCGAAACATCGCGCTCCTCCTTCGTGTTGGCCGTACGGCTGACCCGATAGTCCGGCTCACCTCTATCGGGCGATGTCCGTAAAACAAGGAAGACACAAGTTTGATTGCTCGACAAGACAATATTGTTAATTAGACCCGACCGTCTAATCTGTATTGTTTATTAGACTCCGCCGTCTAAACTCTGATGAGTGGGGTAGCAGGGGATCGCCGCCTGGCCGATTGAAGAACAGTCAAAACCTGGAGCGCGTTCCCAAAAGTGGGAACCGGTTTTTCGCACGATGCGACAACAAAAGTTTAGAGCAGGGTGCTTGATTCAAAAATCACGCGCCACGCTCTAGCCTCGTCCAGACGGCCGTCTGTCCGTACCCTCGAGCAGAGATCGACGCCGAAGGGCCGCGCCCGCCGTATGGCGTTCCCCACCTTGGCGTCGCTTTCGCTAACGTCCCCGTCGGTTTACGAATCAGTTACAACTTGGTTAACTCGGTTTCCTAGATGTCGCACAGCGCCCCATTTGGATGTGGCGACCGCGGCATGGGCCTTGGAGCCCTTCGGATGGCGATCGAGTCCATTCTCCCTGGACTGACTGGCCCGGCGCTGCTCACGAGCCCGGCGATCGGCGGCGTCGCCGCCATAACGCCCGGCGCCGCAGCTGCGGTCACGTCCAATGCAGAGGCCGCAACCCAGACCTCAGGCGCCGCGCCCCCGCCTCCGTCCGCGCTGCAAGCAGCGGTGGCCAGCGCGGCGACCTCGCAAGCCGGTCTATCGGGCCTGCTGGCCGATTTGACGAGTGCGCTGCGATCGCCAAGCCTGCCGTCCGGTGTGCAAGCCGCCGCCGCGCAGATTCTGGACGCCCAGCTTGCGCTTAACCCCCCTCCGACAGCGCAGGCCCTGCAGCAGGCGATCGCCCAGTCCGGCCTGTTCCTGGAAGCTCAGCTCGCCCAGAGCGGCGCCCCGCCGAACGGCGACCTGAAGGCGGCGCTGTTGAATCTGATCGAGGCGCTTGAGACCTCTACCGACCCCAACGCAGCAGCTGTCTTGACGTCTAACGCTGCGGCCCTGCCGCCGCCCTACGCGGGCGCGCCTTTGCAGGGCCAGCCGCCGGCCCTGCCGCTGATCATGCCCGACGCCGCCCTGGAGCTGGTCGCCGCGCTGTTGTCGAAGGAGGCCAAGGCCGCCCTCTCGCGTCAGGTGCTTATGCAAGCGGCCTCGCTGCCCAAGTCCGGCCAAGTCGCGTCCAATCAGGCCTCTTCGAGTCAGGGCGCCGACCAGCGGCCCGGCGCGAGCTGGCTGTTCGAACTGCTGTTCGCCGCGCCGGACGGCCCGGCTGTCGCGCAGTTTCAGATCGACCGGGACGACGAACCCCCGAAAAATGGCGCGCCCGATCCGATTTGTCGGGTGCGGTTCTCCCTCGATTTCGCACCGCTCGGTCCGATCCACGCCCGGATCAGCCTCAGCGGCGGCCAAGCCCATGTGGCGCTGTGGGCCGAACATGACGAGACCCGATCGATGTTGGACGCGCAGCAGGCCGATCTGACCGACGCCCTGCTCGAAGACGAGCTGGTCGCCCAGGTGGCCGTGCTCCAGGGTCGACCGAACGTCGCGCCGGCTCAGGCCGGCCAGTTCATGAACCGGGCGGTTTAGCGATGGACGACACCGATAAGCCGCGGCTGGCTGTCGCCCTCACCTACGAAAAGCCTCACGCCCCCCGCGTGGTGGCGAAGGGGCGCGGCGAACTCGGCCAGGCCATCGTCGACACGGCGCGCCAGCATGGCGTGCCGATGGAGCAGAACCCCGCCCTGGCGGAGGCCCTGTCCCATGTCGAGCTCGACGAGCAAATCCCCAAAGAGCTGTACCGCGCCGTGGCGACGGTGCTGGGCTTCATCCTTCGCGCGTCGGGCCAGATTGGGCGTCCGCAAAAGGGGGCCTCGCGAACGAAGCCGCCGAGGCCCTATATGCGTCCATGAACCTTGAGTCTTTGGACGCGCTCCGCAGCGGCGCACTCGCAGGGGCGCGCGAGCTGAAACTTAGCTGCGGCCTGACGGAGTTTCCCGACGAGCTCTTCGGCCTGGCGGCGACGCTTGAGGTGCTCGATCTGAGCGGCAACGCCTTGACCCGTCTGCCGGACGACATGGGGCGGTTTACGAAACTTGAGGCTCTGTTCTGTTCGGGTAACCGGTTCGAGCGCCTGCCGCCCTCGCTCGGGGACTGTCCGGCGCTGAGCCAGGTCGGCTTTCGCGCGACGGGCATGGTCGAGCTTCCGGCCGAAGCCCTGCCGCCCCGCTTGCGCTGGCTGACCCTAACCGACAATCGGCTGATAAGCCTGCCCGCCGCGCTCGGCGAGCGACCCGCGTTGCAGAAGCTGATGCTGGCCGGCAATCGCCTGGACCGTCTGCCCGACAGCCTGCAAGGGGCGCAACGGCTGGAGCTGGTGCGGCTTGCGGCCAATCGCTTCGAGGTTCTGCCGTCTTGGCTGACCGATCTTCCGAGCCTGGCCTGGCTGGCCTGGGCCGGCAATCCGCTGGACCGCGACATGAGGCCAGAGCACGCGCCGACCGTGAGTTGGTCCAGCATACAGGTCGAGGGTTTGCTGGGCGAAGGTGCGTCGGGTGAGGTTCACCGCGTGCTTTGGCGCCGCGGCGACGAGGCGGAGCCCGTGGCCCTGAAGCTCTTCAAGGGGGCGATGACCAGCGACGGCCTGCCCGAGCGAGAGATGGCCGCCTGTCTGGCCGCCGGCGCCCATCCCCATCTGACCGGCGCGCTGGGCCAGCTCATCGATCACCCCGAGGCGGTCCAGGGTTTGGCTATGCCGCTCCTCCCCGCCCACTGGCGCGTGCTGGCCAAGCCGCCGAGCCGGGAGAGCTGTAGCCGGGACGTCTACGATCCAGTCCTGCGATTGGATGAGGAGACGGCGCTGCGCATCGCCAGCGGCGTGGGCCTGGCCGCCGCCCACCTGCATGGGCGTGGGCTGCTTCATGGCGATCTCTACGGGCACAACGTCCTGTGGGACGGCGGCGCCGGCGAAGCGGTGCTGAGCGATTTTGGGGCGGCCTCGTTCCTGCCCGAGCACGGGTCGGAGGCCTATCGGCGCCTTGAGGTCCGCGCCTGGGGCCTGCTGTTGGGCGAACTGCTCGACCTGTGCGATGCGGACGCGTCGCAACTTGCCGCGTGGCGTGGCCTCCAAGAAGCTTGCACCCAACCGGACGCCGCCGCGCGGCCGTCGGTGGCAGAGGCGTTGGACGCCCTCCACCCCAGCCCGCTTGAGACCCATCATGTTCGCTCTTGATCCCCGCCTGGAAACCAGTTCGATCTTCCTCGTCGATCTACCGCTCTGCCAGGCGCGGCTTCAGGCCGACGTTCGCTGGCCCTGGATCGTCCTGATTCCTCGCCGCGACGCGCTGCGGGAGCTTGAAGAGCTGGCGCCGCCCGACCTCGACGTGCTGACCCGCGAAATTCTGTCGGCGGGCCGCGCGGTGCGGGCTATCGCAGACGCGGCCGGCCGTCCCGTCGAGAAGCTGAACGTCGGCGCCTTGGGCAATGTGGTGGCCCAACTTCACGTCCACGTCGTGGGGCGGCGCAGCGACGATTCCGCGTGGCCCGGACCCGTCTGGGGCTTCGGCGCGCCGGTCGACTATGCGGCTGAAGAGGTCGCTGCTGTCGCGGCCGTGGCGTGCAAAGCTTTAGAGCGCTGACGCCGGCTCTACCGCGGCGCCCGTTTGGCGAGGATGCGCTGCAAGGTGCGGCGGTGCATGTTCAAACGGCGCGCCGTTTCGGAGATGTTGTGGCCGCACAGCTCGTAAACGCGCTGGATATGCTCCCAGCGGACGCGATCGGCCGACATGGGATTGTCCGGCGGCGCCGGCGCGGCGCCTTCGCGGGCGGCCAGCAGCGCGCGGGCGACGTCGTCGGCGTCGGCAGGCTTTGGCAGGTAGTCGACCGCGCCGGCCTTCACAGCGGCGACGGCGGTGGCGATGTTGCCATAGCCGGTGAGCATCACGACGCGCGCATCGGGGCGCACGGTCTGGATCGTCTCGACCACTTGCAGGCCGTTGCCGTCCTCCAGTCGCATATCCAGGACGGCGAAGGCCGGGGGCGCCTCCTTAACCTTGGCCACAGCCTCGGCCACCGAACCGACCAGGATCACCTCGAACCCGCGCTGTTCAAGCGCGCGACCCAGCCGGGTCCGCAACGGCGCGTCGTCATCCAGAACCAGCACGGTCTTTTCAGGCAGGGCGGCGATAGAAGCGGAGATGTCCGTCATAACAGGCCTACATGGAATGGAGCGCCAGTGCGGCGCGGTGGCGGACGATTTGGCCTAACCGACGGTCAGACCGGACCATTCGTCATAATGTCGCAGAGGCTTCACGTCCACTGCCGAACCCGAACGGTTCTTTCAGCGACCGACGCCCAAGGCTATACAACGTGAACGGGCGCTCAAAGCTCCCGCGGCGCCTCGATCCGCCCTCGGTGCCATTGGGCGGAGATGACGGCGCCCCCGCGCCGGGCGTTGCGAAACGCCACCTCGGCGCCTGTGCGCTCCAGGAGGGTCTTGGCGATGAAGAAGCCCAGGCCCATGCCCATGTGGCTCGATCTCGACCCCTCGCCGTGGCTCCGGGTAGTGACATAGGGCTGGCCAAGCCTTGCGATGACGTCGGGGGAAAAGCCCGGGCCGTCGTCGCGCACTTCGACGAATAGGCGGTCGGCGTCGTAATAGGCGGTCAGCTCGACGCCGGTCTCGGCGAAATCCACCGCGTTTTCGACAAAGGCCGCCAAGCCGTGCAGCACTTCCGGCAGACGGCGGACCTCGAGGATCGCCGCGCCAGGCGCGCAACTCACGTCGGTATTGATCAGAATTTGCTCGCCGCGGTGGGGTTCCGAGACCTCGTCCAGCAGTTGGCTGAGGCTCATGCGGGCGTGATGGGCGTCTTCGGTGTCGGGCGCGCGCGACAGCTTTCGAAGAATGTCGCGGCATCGTTCGGCCTGCCCGATCAGGAGTTCGACGTCGTCCAGCAGGGGGCCAGGCTCCAGACTGCGCGCCATCTCCTTGGTGACGACCTGGATGGTGGCGAGAGGTGTGCCCAGTTCGTGGGCCGCCGCGGCCGCCAGGCCGCCTAGCGCCGACAGCCGCTGCTCGCGCGACAGCACGGCTTGCGTTGCGGCGAGCGCCAGCTCCATCCGCGCCGCTTCCGCCGCGGCCTGCCAAGCGTAGGCGGCGGTGAACAGAAGGCCGAAGACCAGGGCGACGATGATGCCGGCGCGGTAAAGGCTCGGCATGGCGAACACCTGGTGCGCAGGCCAGGGCAGAGGCAGATAGACCCGCCACAGGACCGCGATCACGACAAGGGCGAAGCTGCACAGGATGGCGGCGTAACGCGAGGGCAGGGTCGCGGCTGCGACGGTGGGCGGCGCGATCAGGCAGAGCGCAAAGGGGTTCTCAAGCCCCCCCGTCAATCCCAGCAGCACCGCGAGCTGCACCAGATCGAAGCCAAGCTGATACAGGGCCTCCCGCCGCCGCGCCAGCCGCATACCCGGCCAGGCCAGGGTCAGGGATAGGTTCATCCAGGCCGCCAGGGCGACCGTGAGCAGGCACCAGCCCAAGGGCAGATGCAGCCGCAGCCCGAAGCTCACCCATAAGAGGGCTGCGAGCTGGCAGGCGATGGCCACCCAGCGCAAGAGCACGAGGGTTCGCAAGCGTAGCCCGCGGCGCGCCTGGGCCCAGTCCCAGAGCTGGCCGTCGCCGTCGCCGTCGTCGGGAACGCCGCCGCGGCCTTGCCAGCCCAGCGGGCTCCGCCTATCCGAGGGTTGGGCGAGGGTTGGTGCGGACGCAGTCGAGGCCATAAATGGTGCAAGCCAACAAACCCAGGTCCGGGATCGGGACCAAAGCCCACAATGACGCGCGCGGCGGCCAAGCGAAAGCGGCTTCCGCTCATAAGCGCCCGCTCTCGACTCCCAACCTGATCGCGCTCGGCCTGGTCGCCACAGTCATGGTCGTCGCGCTCGGCGTTTTATCGCTCTCCCCGCCGCACCGAGGTTCGAACGCCCAGCCGGTCCAAAGCTATGGCGAGGCGCGGATTGGCGGTCCGTTCAAGATGGTCGATCAAAACGGGCGCGCCGTCGATGAGCGCGTGCTGCTGGGCAAATGGAGCGCGGTGTTCTTCGGCTACACCTATTGCCCCGACACCTGTCCCGCTACGCTTTCGGCCCTGGCGGCGACCCAGGCCCGGATGGGGCCGGCGGCGAAGACCTTTCAGGTTGTGTTCGTCAGCGTCGACCCGGCCCGCGATACGCCGGCGCAAATGAAGCTCTACCTGTCCGCCCAAGGTTTGCCGGCGGGCGCGGTCGGCTTGACGGGCACGCCGGCCGAGGTCGCCGACATCGCCAAGGCCTACGCCGCTATCTACGCCAAGGTCGGCACGGGGCCGGATTACCAGATCCAGCACAGCGCCGCGATCTATCTCATGGATCCGCATGGCAAGTTCGTGCGCCCGCTCAACGAAACGCAAGGCCCCCAAACTATGGCCAAAGAGATCGCGGAGGCTATGCAGCAGGATTAGAGCGCGTTCCGAAAAGCGGGAGTCGGTTTTCGGCCGAAACGCGCATTACGCTGTAAGACAGGCCCATTAACCTGTTTATGTGATACTAAATCCGTTGCGATAAAAATGACGTCGCAATGCAAGCGTAACGTTCGGCCAAAGTCGAGTGGGGCTGACGCCGTTATATTTGGGTGGAAGGCTAAGACCTAAATGTTATATGCCCTCAACGAATATGCTTATCAGGTGGCGACGCCGATGCGCTTGGCGGCGCGCGCCGCACGGCAGTTCTGGACGTCTCCGCTGAACCCCGCCGCCGATACCGCGCTCGGCCGCACCAGCTATGCCGCTGCGGATCTGTTCTCCAACCTCACGCGCCGGTACGGCAAACCCGATTGGCGCATCGACGAGGTGACGATCGACGGTCATCCGGTCGCTGTGCGCCAGAGCGTGGCCTATGCGACGCCTTGGGTGAAGATCCTCCATTTCAGCCGCGACCAGACCGACATGCGCAAGGCCGGGCGTCGGACCTTGGAGCCGCCGGTGCTGGTGGTGGCGCCCTTGTCGGGGCACTACGCCACGCTCCTGCGCGGTACGGTCCAGACCTTTCTGCAAGATCACGAGGTCTATGTCACCGACTGGGTCAACGCTCGCGAAGTCCCGATCAGCGATGGCCGTTTCGACTTTTACGATTATATCGATCACATCCGGGCCGCTTTACGGGCGCTCGGCGGCCGGGCGCATATCGTGGCGGTCTGCCAGCCGGGACCGCCGGTGCTCGCCGCCGCCGCCTTGATGGCCGAAGACAAAGAGCCTTGCCGCCCCGCCAGCATGACCTTCATGGGCTCGCCGATCGACGCGCGCCTGGCGCCGACGGGTCCGACTCAACTGGCGGCCGAGCGCCCGTTCGCGTGGTTCCAGTCGAACATGATCTTCACCGTCCCGCCGCCCCTGCCAGGCGCCTTTCGGCGGGTCTACCCCGGCATGGTGCAGCTCTACAGCTTCATGAACATGAATAAGGAGCGCCACCAGGAGGCGCACCAGCAATATTTCCAGGATCTCGTGAAAGGCGACGGCGACCATGCCGCCAAGCACCGGGAGTTCTACGACGAATATCTGTCGGTGCTCGACCTGACAGAGGAGTTCTATCTCCAAACGATCGACATCGTGTTCCAGAGCCACCTGCTACCGCGCGGCCTGCTTGAGCATCGCGGCCGGCCGGTGCGGCCCGCCGCGATCGAGGACGTCGCCCTGATGACGGTTGAGGGCGAAGAGGACGACATCTCGGGCGTCGGCCAGACCCAGGCGGCCCATGGGCTATGCTCGGGCCTGCCTGACACCTTCAAAGAGCTCTACGTCCAGCCCAAGGTGGGGCATTACGGCGTCTTCAACGGTCGCCGCTTCCGCGAAGACATCTATCCGCGCGTCCGCAGCTTCATCGCCGCTCACGACGCCGCCTAGGCCCTCGGGGGCTGCGCCTAATAGGCGCCGCCGTCCAGCTTCACCGATCTGTGTAGCGAGCACTGGCCGCCGTTGGCGTCTAGTCCGACCGCCAGCATCGTTCCGGTGGTGGCCCCCACCGTCGCGTGCCAGCCGACGTTATTGCCGGTCATGTAGGGGTAGGACGCAATGACATCCGGTCGCGCAAAGCCTGACTCCCCGGCGCCAACGATGCGATCGTCCAGATCCACGATCAGAATGTGGTGGACCGGTTGCTTGGCGACCTTGTCCCAAGCCCAGCCCGCGACCTCCGACCCCGGCTTGGCGCCGGTATGTTTGGCCGAGACGCCGTCGAAAACGCCCAAGCAGTCCGACTTGCCCTTGGCCACGGCCTGGAGCGGCTTGCCAATCATGCCCGCGGACCAGGCCGGATAGGGCGGCAGGGGGGTTGTGACCGTGTTGGACGAGGCGCCGTCGTCTTCGGGCTTGCCGCAGCCGCTGAGCGCGCCAAAGGCTGCGATGCAAAGAGCGACACAAGCAAGCTGTCTCGCGGCGTCTATCATCTGTGTGTAGCCTTCCATACCGTCTTCTGGCCGCAACAGGGCAAACTTCAAGAGCGTGCGGCGTTGGGTGCCTTTTAACGCCACGCCAGCGCGGCGCAACGCCGGCCGTCGCCGCCGCCGTGAAATATTACAGCGCTTGGCGCCTAGAGCTTGACTGGCGGAGGTGGACACCGGGTCCGCCGCTCGTGACGCTCTAGCGCCTTGCTGTACAGCCTTTTGGTCCCGGCCAACTCAGTCCCGTTGAACGGGAAGGGCTCAAACGGCGCCTAAGGGCTGATCGCCGACTCAAAATCCGCGCCGGCCCAAAAAGAAATCGTTGACAAGGTATATGGTTGCGCCTAGAAACCGCCCCTCGCCGCGACGAACTGCTTCGACGCGAGCCGCTTTTCAAGACCTGATCGGAGACGATGAGTGTTTTTGGGGGGAGCTCGTGA
>Ga0116231_10001035_pt1 | contig 54831 bp, 30 predicted proteins | sample S1TSphgellanicum_2_FD_89695 | JGI IMG/M metagenome (GOLD analysis project Ga0116231, IMG submission 89695) | Host-associated microbial communities from peat moss isolated from Minnesota, USA - S1T2_Fd - Sphagnum magellanicum MG | ecosystem: Host-associated > Plants > Peat moss > Unclassified...
AATGATCTTTAGTCAAAATGACCAATGATTTTCAATCAAGTTGAACATTTAATCAAGATGACTAATGATCCTTAGTCAAAATGACCAATGACTTTTAATCAAGTTGAACATTTAATCAAGATGACTAATGATCCTTAGTCAAAATGACCAATGTTTTTTAATCAAGTTGAACATTTAATCAAGATGGCTAATGATCCTTAATCAAAATGACCAATGGTTTTTAATCAAGTTGAACATTTAATCAAGATGACTAATGATCCTTAGTCAAAATGACCAATGTTTTTTAATCAAATTGAACATTTAATCAAAATGGCCAATGATCCTTAATCAAAATGACTAATGGTTTTTAATCAAGTTGAACAGTTAATCAAGGTGACCAACGATCTTTAATAAAATGTGACATCGTCTATTACCTTATATATCTACCTCTTACTTACTCACTCACCTATTTACTTAACTAACTACTTACTTACCTATTATGTACCCACCCATCCACCTACCTCTTATTTACCTACCTACTTACTTATTTATCTATACCTCCTCACTTACCTATTTACTTACCCACCTACATGCATATTACTTACGTCATACCTATCCACCCACTTACCTACCTAACTTTTATCACTAATTGTAGTAATTAAGTGTAGCCATTATATTTAACCATTATGTTTAGCAATTAAATTTAACCATTAGATTTACCTAAAATTTAACCAAATTTTAACAATTAGGTTTAATTTCAATTTTAACCACTATGCTTAACTAACGTGCTCCCAAGTCCCTAGTTAGCCCCCAAGTTGGGGCTGGGTCATTCAAGTTGCGGAAAGGCGAGGAACTCGGGGCGCGCTCCCAGCTTCTAGCACTAAAGGGGGGTAAGAGGGGCATGCCGAAAGCTCCGGGATTAAATTAGGAAGAGGTACAAACTACTTAGTTATTTAATCCTGCATCCAAATCCAACCAACAAGTTGGTTAGAACTCATTCTGCACATTTTTGATGTCGGAACAAGTCACGGGCAACCTTGGACTCACTTGATTCATCACGGCCCGGACTCGGGGGAAGCCATCACCTTCCCCCATATAGTATTCTCTGTGTCTCGCCACCGCACTTGCATCCGAATGGCACTTTTTTTGGGGACTCCCAAAGTGGAGTCCCGAAACTATCTCGGTTTTGATTCTCGGGACTTTGGGCGTTCATAACTTCTCACCCCGAGCTCGGATTGGGACGAAGTCTGAAACAAAGTTGTAGCTCTCCTTGAAAGCTTTCTAACGGTGTGTTGCACTCCACCTGCACACACCAAGATCGGGGCGATTCCCGACTTTTAGTGGTCGGGAGTCAAACTGTCAATTTGACTCTCGACCCTTCTTTTGACCATAACTTGTGCTACATTTGTCCAAATGGCTCATGCAAGGCCATTCTGGAAATCTACACTTCAAGACCTTTCCAACGATATAAATAACACCTTAATGCGAGGTGTTTTGACCCCTGCAAGCGTGTTTTGAATCTTCGGGAGTCTCGGAGGACTCCCAAGTCCCATTTTCGAGAGTGTGAGTGGCGACCTCACACTTCCCTCAAAGTAGGGTTGCGACATTAACCATTAAATTAGCACTAAGTTTAGCTTAAGTTGAATCATTAAATTTAACCACTAAGTATAGCCTAAATTTAACTATTATGTTTAACCATTAAATTTACCCATTAAATTTAACCTAAATTTAACCATTATGTTCAACCAATAGGTTTAATCTATGTTTTAACCATTGCGTTTAATCAAATTTTAATCATTATGTTTAACCATTAAATTTAGCCACTAGGTTTAACCTATGTTTAACCAAGGTTAATCATTATGTTTAGCCATTATATTTAGCCATTAGGTTTAGCCTAAGTTTGGACATTATGTTCAACCAAGGTTAGTCAATATGTTTAACTATTCAATTTAATCACTAAGTTTAACCAATGTTTAATAATTATGTTTAGCCATTAGACTTAGCCAAAATTCAACCAATGTTTAACCATGAAATTTAACCATTAGGTTTATCAACTAAGTGTAGTTTTGATTGTGTAATCCATTGGTAAGGATTTGGTTTATCATGTGGAGGTTTGGGGTTCAATTCCTAGTACTTGTAATTTATATACATGCTTAAAGGGTTAGGGTAGGTAGGTTAAGTTAGGTTAGGTTAAGTTAAGAAGGTTATATATAATAAACTAAGTTAAATAGGTTAGGTTAGGCTACCACCTACCTATTTGCCTTTTTATGACCTACTTAAACCTATATACAACCTACTTACCTACCTACCTACCCACTTACACATACTTACACAAAATGTTTTTTGGTAATAATCTATAAAAAAATTGGGTAGAAATTTGATCAGTCAAATGGTCCACTATCCAATAGTCAAAATGACTATTCAAATAGTCCAATAGTCTACCAATAAAAAAGACTGCCCTTAGTCATGTAGGACATGGCCAAAATAATTTGTCCAAATTGATAGGATCGTTTTTATGACACTTGTCCAAATGGGGTCCTTTCTAATTAGATTCTTTAGTCAAAATAACATGTTTTTGTAGTAGTGGTTTCCATTGCATTAACTATCAATGATGGGGACACGATTGTGAAAGACACTGTGCATATGTCCATGCCACCAACATTGGAAGCCATGTCATATTGAGCTATCTATGCTTATGGCAATCACACCCATGTTTCAAATGTTGAAAAACATTTAACAAATGGTTGTGGTGTAGTGGCAACTTTTGAACAAGAATGTATATCACACATAAATGATTAAAAACCAATTCTTGCAAAATCAAATTATATCGGTCAGGTTGAAAAAATACTAGAGCTAAAATATGGGGTGTTCAACACAATTGTCTTGTTGTGCAATTGGGTGAAAGCAAACTATGTTAGGAGTAATGGAACTATAATTAAACAATATGAATATGGCTTCACACTTGTAAACTTTCTTCCCTTATTCCCATTTTAAATCGGTCATTTGTTTTCCCCCTACATATGGAGCAAATTTTCTTATTTAATGACCCAAAATTAGAAAGGAGGTGGAAGGTAATATTATGAAAACATCCTTGTTAGAGATGGATAATTAAAACAATTCAAATTGACTCATAGAATTTGACATGTTCAAACTTGACAACATTGATGACTACACAAGTTTACAAGTTCTTGTTTCTATTGATGAGTTGATTCAACTTGCCACAATTGTAGGTGGTTCTAATGTTGCACTAATTGATTTGATGTCAATGGATCTTTTAATAAGGGGGAAAATGATGGAATAACAATAGAATATAATAGAATATGTAACAAGTCAAGTGATAATGATGATTAGTTACACCTAAAAGATCATAAATAATGTTTTGTTTAATTTGGAACTAGACATCAATCTATTCAATTTTGAAGCTCGGGCAATGATGGACAATTAATCAAGGTTCAAAATGTTATCCTAGGCCTTTACAGTGGTGTTTAATTTGGTTGAACTACATGCCTTATTTTTTTATTTATATCTTCATTAACTAGCCAACATATTTTCCACGTGTAGTTTTTCAAATTCACATATGTAGATTAGTTGAACTCTAAAAATAAATAAATAGCAGCATTTTTGTTTAATGTTCCATTTCCTAATGCCATTTAATTACATAATTTTTAGTTATTTATTGATTTTTTTTTACTTTTATCATTGCAAATAATAAAAAAGTTATAGAGTACATGGTTGTAATCAAGTTTTACATATACATTAATCATGTTTTCTCACATGTCATTTTTTTGTTTTGCCATTGATGCCCCCTATTTTTCTTTTACTACAAATCATTGATAATAGAAATTGAAAGCATGATAGTTATGTAATGTAATTTATTGTATTTTAGTAATTAAAGTTTTAAAACAATGAATAAATATTTTCAATTATAATATTTCCACATTGTAAAAAATTTGTAATATAATCACATTTAGTTAGACCTAAATGACTTATTTCAATAACATTAGTCATCTTAGTCAATTTGAACAAATCCACGTAGGTGTAATCTAAACATTGTTAGCCAAACTAGACAAGTAACATTGTGATTGAGATAATCAATCACTCAAAATTTAGTGAAACCCAAAGTGAACTAGGACACATTTTGGTGTAATGTGAGTAACAAAAAAATCATAGTTTTGTAATAATGACTATTGCGTTATTGCAAGAAGATGCAATGGTGCGGGTGTTGACATAATGTGTTTCTACCCAATTCTTCGAATATCAAAATGAAGAAATTCTAACCCAACAAGAACTTCCTTTCTCCATTTTTCTTTTCTCATTCTTTTCCTTTTCAAAGTTCATGACAACCAAACTAACCTTTAAAATTATAAGGTATTAAAACCCAATTAAAGTACAAAATCCTATAGGAATTATGAACAAGAAAATAAAAAACCATGAAAATTTCAAGAGAATTGTCGACAATTGCTTCCAAGCTTCCTAAGCTTAAGAAAAAAAACCAAATAATTTATATAATAAGACAAAAAGATCAAGAAACTTGAAACAACTCTCTCCAATCTATTTTTCTTCAAACCAAACAAATAAAAAAATGTAACAAAAACAAGAAAATCAAGAAACACAAGGAAATTACCTTCCAAACTTCTCAAGCCCAACAAAACAAATAAGAAAATGCCCTCATGCATCTTTCACCATGTTGCTACAAACAACAAAAAATTACAATTGCAACTTTCATGCAATTAACATGACAAAATCAAAACACAATTTCACAATGCAAGTGAATTGTACTAAAACAAACAAAATCATGGCACTTTCCATAAAGACTAAAGCTATCCGAGCTCCACTCTATAGCTTTAGCTTCCTTGCTTCTTGAAAATCAAGAACACAAAACAAAACCAATTTGTAATTGGAATTCACACAAATTGAAAATAAAACTAACTAAATTGCAATTGCAAAATTCACACAACTTTCACAGATAAAAAAACAAAAAAAAAACCATGGCACTTGCCACAAACCACACCTCTTATGCAAAATATAAAATAGTTTCTTGATTTATGAGATATTTATGAAATTAGAAACAGTATTCATTCTGCATGAAAGAATCCAAACCTCATTCCACTCTCTAATCATGCGTATTAACAATTAAAACTCAAACACATGAAAACAAATACATGATGTTAGGGAAGAGAGCAAAAGACTTAACTTCACAAAAATGAATCCCCTTGGTCCTCTAAGAAGGTGATAACCCAAAATTAAAAAAATTTGAACTTCACACTTAGGTTCACCGAAAGTCTTGACATCTTCAAAATGTGGGGCCAAATGAAATCTACATTGTTCCATGATCCTTCCCTTGTGGGCAAAAAGCCAACAAACATTAATTGAGCACCATAAGGTATGGATGGATGGTGGGTGGACATGAAACAATTTTCCATTTGGTTTTAGTTCACCAACTAACTAACATTGTGGTTGCCTCAATTGTTATTATGTTTATTGCCTACCTACTAATAATCCACCAAGGTGCAATCACAATAACATGTATCGTTAACAATCACAACCACTATTTAATTTTGTGTATTTTCAATTGTAAAAGAAGACAATAACTACAAATGGACTTGCTTTTATATAATTTTATTTTCAATATATTACTATACATATCCAAAAAAATTAAAATCAATCTAATGAATAAAAAACACAAATTTTTATTTTATTTTAAATGACATTGTTGTGGCAAATTTTTAATATAAAACTTAACATAATAGTGTAAACTATAGCTCTAAAGGGGCAACTGTGGCTCTTATTAACATGGTTGGACCCACTAGCCATTACTAACTAATTAAATATCTATGTGCACATCTACTTACATTCATAACATTTTTTTAATATTCTTTTACCTACCTATAGGGCTTTATTTTTCCCATTATATATTTACCAAGGTGAAACCTTATATCAATTCAATTGGGGTTCATCACAACATTTTTTTTGACAAAAAATCACCAAAAATTGACAAAGGTTTTGAGCATGTGATAGACATGTGGAGGAATTGAAACAAATCAAAGGTTTTCACTTAATGTTCCTATTGCCACATGGGGAAATTGCCACCATTTGTAGTAACCCTAACCCTAATTCACCACCTTTTGTTTCAAGGTCACATCATGTTCACCAACGTCAGTACCATTGCTAGTAAACTCTTTGTGATTGTAACTTCTATCACTAAACTATATTCAACAACAACAATGATGTAATGAGAGGTAGATTTCACTAACATCACTTTTTGGTTTGCATCAAGATTTTCATGAAGGATGGGCTTTGCAAAATGGTGATATTTTAATAGTTGGGAAAACCCAAGGTTGTAAAATAAAAAATTGTAACATTACTACAATTGATGTTACTTTAGGATTATTTCAACTTTTACAATGAAATGAGTTATGAAAAACTTGTGGTTTAAGCCCATTAAGGGAAAATTGGATATGGTGCATAAGTGAGCATGGACAATCAATGAGAATACAATTCAACAATGGTTGAAGTTGTTATTTTGAATCAAATTTCAAAATCTTGAGCTTTGTCCCCAACCCCATTTTGTCATGAATCACTAAATCACCAAGTTTAATCTTCTATCTTCCTTCTTTCATTCATTAAAGTTTTAAGTTTTTGAATTTCATGCATCATACTTTAGTGTTTAGCAAACCTATGATTTGGTTTCATAATCTAAAGTTTGGAAGTCACAAATTTACTAGGTTATTATGAGAGGCATGTGTAACTTATATCTTAAATCATGATTTTTTATTTCCATTCCTTCATTTGACTCGTGCAATTTGATTTGTGTTACTGCTGCATCCTTCATTTCGACCTAGGTACTAGACTAATGAACTTTTTATTGTCTTGTGTTACATTCTACAAAGCATTCCAAAAAAAATTCAACATTACCCCTTTACAAATTCCAAAGAACTTTAGGTTTAGGTTCATTTCCCCTTTCTTTTCAAAACCTCAAAGATGAGGCTAGTCATTCTTCTTCCCAAAAATGCCCACTAGAATCCTCACCACATCATATCAATGAATTATCTCAGCTTCTTATGTCTAATTGGACACGTGAAACGACTTTTAAAAAGAAAAAAAAGTTGTATAAACAATCAAGAAAACTTTAGGACATTAGGATTGTCAAACTACCATGGTTAAATCTATTTTGAATGACAAGGGTGAAGTATACCAACTCTATTGCAAAATATGCACATTTGTTGAAGGGAAGCAAAAAATTAAACTCCAAAACTTGACAACTTGTTGAAACACCAAGATTCTTGGAGGGCTAAGGTTTCAATGCATGGCATTGATGCTTTCACATTTTATTCCAACAACATTCAATGCATGTTCAAAATGAGCATATTTAAACTATATTCAACCTTTTATCTTGGATTAACTCCAAGATGACATGCTTTTTGATTAGGAAAGAAAACATGTTCAATTGGTTGTTGTTTATCATCTTCTTTCCCATGGACATCCTATGATCATAGACTATGAAATCAAAAATTTGTTTCAATTTAAATTAAAAGTTTGGATTGACTTAGTTGATTGGGGGATAACAAAGGTGATGCATGTTATTTTGTTGGAAGCTTACCATACTTTGCCATTTTTATTGTAGTGAGAGCAAATGAGGTGATTGTAATTGACAATTTATAACGGCTTTCAATTCACTTGTACATGTTCTAGAAATGGAAAAGGATTCCCATCCTTGTATGTGTGGAAACTATAGGTCTTTATGCCACCTTTAACAATGTTTTTTCTTTGATGTTTAAATGTTTAAATCCTTGAGTTTGGTGGTATGGGGTTGAAGGAATTATTTTAGAAGTTGGTGAGCATGGGTTGTGATGATAACGAGGCCATAAGACATGAATGAACATGCAATTCAAATAAAAGTTGCCCTTTTGTTATTGGGGTTCATTGTTTTTTGTTCACAAGACCAACTTGGCTATCATAATTCTTTTGGATGTTCCTTTAATCCATTAGTGGGAAAGTGTATTGTAAAGCTTGTATGCATTTTTTACTCACAACCCAACATAGAAGGAATTATGTCCTTTGCAACCAAGAAATCAATGATTAGATGCCCTAAACAATTACAAAATTGACTATAGTCATAGGATATTATTTCAAAATCTATGTGGAAAAGTTGTTATCATATATTAGTGATGCATCTGACTAGTAGATGATGACGTGGTTATAGGAGGATGACGTCATTTTTTCATTGCAAGTTTCATCTATATAGCATCCATGATTGATGACAAAATGATGTGAATGTCAAATATATCATTTGAAATGTGATTATGATAAAACCATTTCAAATATGAGTAAAAAAATAATTATGAAAATGACGTGGACAAAATGATGTGTCATTACAAAAATAATGTGGTCATACAATTATTTTACAATGATTCAAAAATGACTATTAGTGATTTAATATGAGTACAAACGAACATAATAAATTACAACATGTAAAGAATTGGTTTTGATTAATATTATACATATAGGTAATGTAAAAACCTTTATTACATTTTTAAATATATATACTTGATATATAATCCATCTTAAATATTCAATGTGACAATTAAATATTATACATTGAAATAAAATTTAATGGTAAAAGTATGATATATTATAAATAATTTTCTATACTTTAATTTAAAAATAAAATAGAAGTGTAAAATGTGGGAAATATATAATTTATTTGTATATTAACAAATTGATCATAAATTTAAATTAAAAATTATATAATATATGTATATAAATAAATAAATAAATTTATGATAAATATTTTATGTGGATAAATTATATGGATTCATACATCTAAATTAAAAATTATTAGTAAAATTATGATATATCGGAAGATTTTTTTTATAATAGAAATTCCTAAACCAAATGAAGGTTTAAAATATGAAAGACATATTTTATTTATTCATGTATTAGCCATAAAAGTTTTTTCATTTACAAATCATGTGTTTGAATTTAGTTTTTTCAAAGTATGGTCATTGAAATGTTATTCAATAAAAAAAATTCAAAATTTTTTATTTTGAACTAAATTTAGATATATATAGTTGCATACATTCTTGAAGGAAATTTATGAATAAATTTTAAATTTTTTCATTTGGACAAATTATCAAGAATATATGAATTAGAAATTTGAAGTTTTGTGTAATGTTTAAATGAAGTATGGTTTAAATAGAATAAACATTAAATTTTTTACACAACAAATGGGGTGGCTTGGTGGTAAAAAAATTGATCTAAACCCTTGAAATGTAAGGATCAAACTTCACAAATGACATGCGTTGTGGTCAACATTGAAATATTGATCGAATATTCTGTACCTACCTAGACTACTTAGGATAGGTAGTTACTTAGGAAAGCTGAAATAGGCGTATTAGGTGGTCTACTTACCCACTTAAATTTGGTTAACATAATTTAGGTGGTGACACATGTCAACAATTGATAAGATGAAAAATAATGAGATTAAAAATAATTGGAAAATATATTTATTATTAATTATATTCTAAATAATAAATCTATAATAATAAATATTATAAATTTAAAAATAATGTTCCCCAAGTTTTTGGGTCCAATTTATAATAACAAAAAAAATTAAACAATGATTAAATTGTCACTAATGATTTCACATGTGTCCTTTATGATTGGAATACTAATCATAAACTCAATTATATATTTGAAGATTTTTATTAATGCAAAAAAGTATGCAAAATTCAAAAGATTTTTAATCTTTTCAATACAAAAGGCAACAAAGTTATTGAAGAATGTGAAAACCCATTGGATTTCTATGTTGTCTCCAACAAACTACGTTTATTACAAACTTCTCATTATGAAAATGCACACTAAAAATGCAAAAAGTGATGCTGCTACCAAGCGTATGGGTTTTTTATGCAATGTGGAACTCATTTTAGGGCTCCCATGTATCCATTGTTTGACAATGTGCATACATTAATCAAACTTATTAGAAAGACTATGGAACCTTTCATGTTGGCTTAACACAAGCTTTATAGCTTCTATTATGACCTTTTCGGTAAGTTTGAAGATCTAGCATTTGATGATTCCAATGAACTTGGGGCTTTAACCAATGAGAATTTTCCTATGTAATGGTTTTATGTCCTAAACAATGGAGTGGATGTTTAATATCTTTTAGCTTCAATTTCTAGATGCAAATGTTTTAAATACATTTCTAGCATTCATGGTATTACATCTCTTTAGCCTTGGCAATAGGTTGCCTTCAACATGGTAGTGAGCAAAATGAAGGATGAATGTTACGGGTAGTTCATGGCTTTATTCACTGTGAAAAATGGGGTGACTTGTAATGGCCTTGTAATTGGGTTTTTGAGTTGTAATGACCATTTGCAACTCATTACAGTTCAACGTATTTTTATGGGTGTGAATGCTATTAGACAAGTTGTATGAGTTGCAACATATGTAATTCACCATATGTGGAACCATATTCCAATGACAATGTTTCAATGGAACTTGTTTATGTAGGATGGGTATTTTGGTGATTGTCACAATGACAATTCCAAAGTCATTCCATATTATAATTCATCATAGATCAAATTTCATTTTAGAATCATTTCTTATTGTCTATTTTGCACCCTTTCAATGTTTTTTTTCTTTTGTCTCTTTGTATCTTGTTGTGAACTTATCTAATGAATTGGACTTTTGTTGACATTTTGTTTACCAAATCAAGAATGAAAACAAATATTAATGGAAAAAAATGACACATAGTGAAATTTATAAAATTTTATCTTTTGAACAGACAAAATTGATTATAACAAATTTATTATGTCCACACAAAAAAATTAATCATTGTCATTGGTAATGTGAAGCACTATGGAGCCCAAATACATATGGAATTCATGGAACTTAATTATAATTATGTACATGAATAAATTGTGCAACTTTTATGCAACTAGTTTCTAACTACAATGGTAATGTCATGTTGATGTTATTTTCATCAATCCATAAAAAATTGACACATAGCATTATGGGGATTTTTGGGTGAAAATAAATATTTTTTGAAATATTGATCTCCACCATCCATTATGACTATTCATTTTATATGGTCTTGGATTGTGACTCATGGTGTAATCAAAAATTTCCATGTGGCATGTTACTTGAATTTTGAAAAATAAAAATAAAAATAAAAATCTATTTAAGTAGTTAGGTAGGTCAATACATAAGCATAGGTAGGTAACTAAAACTAGGTAGGTAGGACATACCTACATACCTAGGTTGCATACCTACTTACCTACTTATCTACTTAGATAGGTAAGTAAGTAGGAAGGTAGAAATGTAGGTGAGCTACAAAGTAGCCATGTAAATCTTTTTTTTATTTTGTGTTTTGCTTGTAGGAATAAGTTTTTTTGAGCCCATCCCAAATTGGCACATTTAATGTGAACACACAAAAAAAATACCTTGTTTATATAGTTTATGAAATGAAATTCAAAGGTAAAACATATGGATTTAATATTTTGTTGCATGTTAGTTGCAAATTGGGTTGCAAGTAAAAAAACAATTTCCCACATTGTTTTTTAATTTCTAAATTATACAATTAGTTGGGTAATTATTTGATAATTATATATGCATGAACTAATTATCAATAATAAATAATCTGAAATAGTCATTTAAATTAATTAAAATAGTCAGTTATTGAATAGCAGATAATTACTGAACCAAATTTAGATAAAATTAAAATAATTAATCATTTAGATTCCCAAAGTTAATTGTTTGAATTAGTTATCTAAGCTAATTATTTGAATTAATTATCTATGTTAATTATTTGAATTAATTATTCTAATTTACATAATTAACTAGTTAATGAATTTAGATAATTATTTTATAGACATTTAATTTAGATAATTAACTATTTGAATAACAAAAAACATGTTATTTGAATTAATCAATTTAATTCATCTAATTTATTAGCAAAATATTTCAAATAATTATTTGTTTAACTTTAGATAATTTATCATTTGATAATTAATTATCTGAATTCAAATAATTAGTCATTTATGATTTCAATTTCATTTTTCTAGTCAATTATCTAAATTAAATAACGAATTAATTATTTGAACTAGAATAATTTATTCAGATTAATAGTTAATTAATTATTATAATGAATTCATTCATAATAATTAAATAAATTATTTATTTTTTCTTTATTCAATATCAATTTGGGTGAAAGACATGATTTTAAAATAATTAGTTATTTGAATTATTTGAATTGATAATTAATTATTTGAACTAAACATTTTTATTAATCAATCTAATTTTGAAAAGCAGTTAGGGTCATAATTATTGATGAATTAAAATTTTGATTCAATTAAATTTTTATGGTGAATTAAATAACCTAATTTAGATTATTTTATTTTTATTAATTAATATGAAAAATCAATAATTTATTTGGAAAATATAAATATTTAAATATAAATATTTTAAAAATATTAACTTATTAAAATTTTTAAATAATCACAAATTCATGAAAAATAATATTTTTATAAATGGCAACATAGTTATTAATTGGGTGTTACTCTCGCAACCCTAGCCTTGGGTTCATGACTAAGGCAAGGGCTCACAAAGGTGCGGAACAAAATTGACAATTTGATTCCTAAGCATTAAAAGTCGAGAATCGCCCTGATTTTCGTGCGTGCAAGAGGCGTGTGACATACTATTAGAAAGCTCTCGATGAAGGCTATAATTTTGCTTTAGACCTCATGTCAATCGGAGGTCTGCACGTAAAGTTATGGGGCCCCAAAATCGAGAGAGTCCCAATTGTGGGAATTTCGAGACTCCCATTTGGGAGTCACGGACAAAATGACATTTGAGTGTCTGGCCATGAGACTAGCATTAGTTGTAATGTAATTGTCATATGAAATGACATTTGAGTGTTGGCCTTGTGACCAGGCACATAGTATATTATAAGGGGGAAGGTGGTGGTTTCTCCCAAGTTCGAGCCGTGGTGAGTTTTATGAGTCCGTGTTTGTTCGTGGTTTGTTTGTGCACCAAAGTACTTCAACTACACACTAACCAACTTGTTGTTTGGTTTGTGCAGGTCCGTGTGAGTAAATGAATTACTTGTCATTCTTCTTAGTCCCATCCTGAAGCTCGAGTACACCCTTCTACCCCCAAAGTGCTACAAACCAGGGAGTGCGCCCCAACTCCTCCTTCCGTTATCTTCACATTTGGACTCACAGTAGAGTCCATCAAGGAGCTTGGGGGTGCGTCAACTACAATTGCATTAGTTTTAATGTAATTATCACATGAAACTAAAATGTAACTTACCAAAAAATCAAACATGATTGACTATGTCTGTATATATGATACATACATTACATCATATAAGTGTTCCATTTGAAACTAAGTGGCAACTATGGTACAATTTTCTAATTTTTTAACATGGTTTTTAATTTATTAATTGCACATCTTTCCATGTTGCAGGTGTAGGGTAGTGTGGTTTTGGTGGACAAGATTTTTCATAGTGATTAAAGAGCTTGGAAAACACTTCCTTGAGTACAAAAATCATGACTACTCTTGATGTGGTCAATACATAATATTATAATACAAATCCAAAAGAGTTGAAAAATAAGTTTGTATTTTCACATGGGTGTGTTCATGAAGACCACCTTTTGTGCCCCCCTCAAAAGGTGGGTGAAAGTATCTACATTTGCCATCCTTAACTACAAGCTTTTGGAATACATTAAATTGGCCAAAATTGTTGCAATCTAGGATTTTGGGTCTATCAAAGACAAGTGGACATTTAACACCATCTCCTTCATGAAAAACAAGTTGGAGAACTATTTGAACACATGTTTGGACTTGTGCGCTAAATTTTTAAAATAAGGTTTTTTACTTTGTAGAATTTTCCTTATGACCAAGCCATTGCAAAATGGTAGGGCAAATTGTGTTATTGTGTAGATGTGTAACTAATAGCAAGCTTTTGGAAGTTATAGGTTTTTTGGAGTTTTATAGTCTAAAAAAAATTTAATTTACAAATCATATACAATTGTGTAAAAGAATTGATATTTAAAATACTATTTTTCTAACTAAGCATATTAAATGGGTTTCAACTTTATACATTTTAAAATTTTGAATGTATAAATTTGAAATTTTGTGACATTGTATGTTTAGTTTTTTTTGTATTTCTAATTAGTTATTTTCTTTTAAAAGGTGCATAACTTTAGAACTTGTGGGAGGTAGGAACTTGATTCAATTTGGGTGAGTGAATGAATTTGGCTAAATGATAATTGTTGACTCTTGAATCATATTCTTTTGAAGTGCACACAAAAAGGTGGCAATGACACAATGGCTATAGGTTAGTTCCTAGGATTTTGAAATTTGGATCCTTAATAATTATGTTGTTATTGTGGAAGTTTTTTTTCAAGGATTGTTACAAAATATGCTTATTCTAGCATTAGTAATTTATGTTATAATAAATTCACTCAATTTTATTTTGCAAGTAATTCATGACATCGGAGTTTTAAAAAATACCACATGATTTGGTCATTGGTGCATCTTTGATCGAAATCCATATGAGTTTTTTGAAAAAATTACTTTTCATTGTTTTCTAATTGGGTTTTGGGTGGAAGTAGACCTTGAGTTGCAATGTACAAAACTGTTATAGGGCTAGGGGTTCATATCCCCTTCAATGATTATAGGCTTTAAATCTTCTTGCAAAATGAGGCAAAATGCAAGTGGGTTGTGTGCAAAAATTGGTGTGTTAAATATCAATAACTAGTTATGTTTTGCCCCATACATGTTTGGTAAAACCTAAAATCATACATGCATGTTTACTATCTTAGGGCAATAATAAATTTTTATAACATAAAAGACAACAACAATACAAATAAATTTATCAATTAAAATTAATTTCATTATGATTTTTGTTATTAATTCTTCATCAAACCCTTATTGAAGTTTTTAAAATAACATCAAATTAATTCAAAACATTTATATCTAAGAAAAAAAGAATATATATTTAAAATATTGATTTTTTTTTTAATCAATTATTGCATATCTTTCAAATATCATTTTAATAAGATTTAAAGGAATTGAAGCTAATCATTTGCATGTTTATAAAAAAGAAAAATTAAAAAATTAGTCGTATGAATTGTTTTTACATTTCATAGTGATATGAACCTTGTGATACAAAAAGGCAAGCAACAACCCAAAAATATAAAATGATATAGAGGCATGATTAAATTACTTATCCAACATTCATATTTTGCAAAGAAACCCAACAAATAGATGGGTAGACTTCAAAACAACCCATCAATTGGATGGGTGCAGCCAAAATCTACACATGCATGTCCATTAGCTTGGGGCAATAACAATGTAACAATAGTAGTAACAAAACATAATTGGAAGTTGTGGGTTGTGACAATCTATAAATGTAGTTTATAGAAAGGTGTGTCTACAAAGATCTTGAATAGTTCCATTCTTTCATTTTCTTCATAACGTATTGTACCCCAATTTGATCATCAAATGTTATTTGTGCTAAAAATATTTTAGTGCTTTCAATGGGTGTTTGGGGTTGAAACTTGACAATCTATTTGAATGCTCCCCCTAGGTCCCCACCCTTATGCCACTTCTTTTTCTCTTGGATTTCAAATTTTAAATGGCATACAATCATGGTTCCATTAAACTAAGAGTTTTAGAGATGATCATTGATGGATCCAGATTATGGGGTTTTGTAGACATTTCAACTTTCAAGTGAAGAAGCTACAATATGGGAAAAGACTTTGCATAATCTAACACTTGAACTCTTATACATGCAACATATTAAAATTTTGTTCCTCTCCTTTTTGTCATTGTTGCAAGTTTTATAGATGATCATCAATGAATCCAAATTCTAGGGTTTTGTAAATATTTCAACATTCAAGTGTATAAGTTGAAATCCAAGAAGGAACTTTGCACAATCTAATAATTGAAGTTTGAACTCTTGTACATGTAGCATATTTATGTTTGTTGCTTCTTCTTTTTTCTATCATTGTTGCAAGTTTTAAAGATGATCATTCATGAATATGGGTTATATGGTATTATAGACATTTCAATTTTTAAGTGAAGAAGCTAGAATCCAAGAAAGGACTTTGTGCAATCTACTAATTGAAATATTACTAATAGTGTTCAAGAAGATTGGGGACAAGTAGACTTATACCATTAGGTTGTATGAGCTTGATTGGAGCTAGTTACAATAGCTAACATGTAAATATTAACTTAATTTGAATTCTTTAGGTGGATTGCAATTTGCAAGTACGTAATACTTAATAGTTAGAATTCTATACATATCAAAGTATTATTAGTTTACACCATATTTCATTCTTTTGTTAGTGCTCTATGTTGCCAAATGTACTCCCATTGCAAGAACCTTGTAGCCTAATACATTTACCTAGTAATGCACATATTGCCAGTTCCTTTAATCACACTTATTGTAGCCATTCTATAGACATTTGCAAATGACAATTAACATCATAACCACTTTTCAATCTAAAAAATCACAAAGTCACTTCCACCTTGCACAAATATTTAGCCACCCATGTTAATTGAAACTTTAGCTGTGTAGCCACAGTAGCAACTACCTACACTTGAAAAAATAAATACTGGTTCATGAGTCATAACAGGTTATGCTGTGACTAGATAGGAAGTCACTTGGTTTCCATAGTGTGAACACTAGTTCGTTTTAAGTTTTAGGTTTTGTTTTGAGCTGCTGTCAACTTTCTTCATGTAGGCGGCAAGGTTTATATCATTATTGTCTGTTAGTGGCTGTGAGTAGGAAACTTTGTTGTTTGTGTGTTATGTGAAACAGGTTGGTAGTTGACGAATAGGTGGCCAAGGGCGCGTCAAACATGCAAGGGAGAAGAGAAGGAGATGTGATTGGATGAGGATAAGAAGACACGTTCGAAGGCGAAGAAGGAGGTATGTGGATTGTGTAGGATCAAGAGCTTGGAAGAGTGAATAGTTGCTGTTTTGATTTTCGTTGCGCCAGTAGCTACATCATGGCAGACATTGTGTTCTTGCTAGTAAAAGGGTCCATAAGGGATTGATGCTAAGGGATGATGATGCACAAAGGGGGTCTGAGTTGTAGAATCATGAACATGTAGAGGGATGCATTTGTATGGGACTTTGGTGGAAGCATTCATGAAGTAGCACATCTATGATGAGTTAAAGCCAAAAACCTTTGCGGGTATCCTTGGGTTGGGCAGAATGTGGGTATAGAATGGGAGAGATTTTAGAAAATATCTATAGACCCATATTCTAATGAACACTCCGTTTTTCCCAAGTTGTTGCAAGCTAACTTGGCATCTATTGCTCATCCTTAGTTCGGAACCATTACTCATACTTAATTTGGAACTAGAAGTCATTTTGTTTGTAGAACCAAGACAAATATCTTTTTGCATTATGATAAGGTTGTAGGACGGATTAGCAGCTCATAATGGACCAAATGAACATAGAGGGCGCTAACTTCAAGCTAGATCCCACTAATTCGTGTACTCATAATACCAAGAATTGTTCCTAACAGTAGTTAGACATATACTACCGAGAGACCCAAAAGGGACCGATTAGTATGTGGTGCCTAAAGTCTCTGTTGGGTATAAAAAGTTATGCTTTGTTGGAACAATAACATCAATATGTTGTAGCAGTGCTTGAATGGTGGGATATAAATTGTAGAAGTCACAAATATAGAGTTTGGATTTGTGATAAAGAGATGTTTTCATTACCCCTTTCTTTTGGTATTAGAACATGGTTAGATTTGATGACATTAGTCAAAATTATGTATGGTTGGGTATGACAGTAGTTAGGATAACATGTCATCATTTAGCACAGATGAGGTTGCTGAAGATGAGGTTACACAGGAAATTTGGGAGCAACAGATAGTCATCAGATTTGATTATCCAAGGAGGCAAGATGGACCCCAAATAGGAGCCGTGCTTTTGCGTTCGTTGGGATTTGGCATAGTAACATTTGTAGGTATAGATCTTGATGAAGCTCAAGTTGGGGATGTGGCAATAGAATTAACTCATAATGGCTTTTATACACGCGGTTAAGTTTGGTTGAAATTGAGAAATGAAGCGAGGGGATGGGGGTCAACTTCAAAGCTACAAAAGTAATATCACTACACTTCATACCTTGTGTAGAGTTTCATTTTGAGTTCCTGAAAGGCAGCGTAATGTACCTAAAATAGGAGACACTTACGTTCCCAAGATTTCTGCTTCACCTAACCACTTTATCATATTATACATCCCTAATGTGGAAAACTTGTTTCAAAATGGAAATCACCTTTTTTAGGGTGGAGCATTATGGATCAAAATCCCGCATCATAAGTTGGAGGATATGGCGGAATCTAAATGAAAGGTGGTAGTTCTAGCAAGCATCCACAAATGAACAAAGTTTCTCCACTCCACCATCTAATGTTGTGCCTTTAAGTCCAGTAGGAGAGGGAGATCAGTTTGAGTTTTTGAATTAAATCACAAATGACATATGGTTACTTCTTGAGAGGAAGTTCGTCGCACCTAACATCTCAAGTTTGATGGAGTCATAGTTAGACTCAACAAGCAATGGAAATCTTGAAGGTTTATATATTTGAAAATGAACTATTTTGATGCTTCTGTAGCAGAAGGAAGGTGGTTACCAGTGGTGTTATTTCCTTTCCAAAACAATGGTGTACTTGAAGGACAAGGCAACATCTCTTAGAAAGGAGTGGTGCATCATGCACCCAGTGAGTGTCCCAATGGAATTGTGTCCTTTAATTCAACAGGAGCATATAAGGGTGAGGACCGTGTCTGTTTAAAGATGGTCTAAAGACATTCGTGCATCAAAAGACGTTGCAATCTTTGATTAAAGTTAGACATTGCAAAATGACTAATTCGCAAAGGATGGATGAACTGATCTGGGGGTGGGACCATGAGGATGTCAATGATTAAGTAGAGAGGCTCACCATGGCTGCTGAGATGCGAGATCTAAATGCAGATAAACTTTTCAAGATTACAAAGCTGAATTTAAGGGGTAGGGCTAAGGAATGGTTCAGGAGGTTGTAACCAGCACTAGCCAATTAGGCAGCCAATTAGGCAGCCGATTAGGCTAAATTAAGGACTCTGATTATATAAAAGTATGGAGACGAGATGCTGATGACATCAGGATGAAGCTTAATGCCATCAAACAAGAACCCAAGGAGAGATTTAAAGAATACTTTGAACATAACGACGAACTGTTTCAAAGGGGTAGGATACAAAATGCTGAGTAAAGAAGAAGATTTTTGGCCAGGTTAACACTAGAAATCCGAAAACTATGTGTGGTGAGGATGTTTATAGATATTGAAGAGTTAGTAAACACTGTAACAAAATTAAAGAGAATGTTCGGTGAGCTTGGAGAAACTCCCTATGACCTTTTGAAAGAGGAACAAAAAGAGGGGGCCTCAAAGACCATCATGGAAAAACAAGTCATTACGTTAAACAACACACTTATCAGTTTCTTCAAGGGGACTGTGCATAATCTAGAGGCATCATCTTCTTTCACTATGTTTGGAGGATGCCAAATTTGCAAAAGAAGAGACCATTTGGCCACCACTTGTCCGAAATTAAATGAGCCACGGCCAAAATGTGCCAAGTGTGGCATATTTCATAGGACAGAAAATTGTGGAATAAAATGTTCCTTTTGTTCAGGTTTAGGTCATTCTGAGGACAAATGTTGGAAGAAACCCAAGGATGGGAAGTCTCACTCTAGAACAATAAACTTTTTGGAAATGTTGCTGAATGATGAAAAGGCGACCACACAACAACTCAACAAGCTTTGCTGTAATGAAAATAACTTTTCTTACACTTGAGTGTCTAGGAGGAAGATGCTTGTTGATGTAACACTAGGAGGGGTTGTACTGACCCCTGAAGTTGCAAGAGATGGGGTAGGTGTAAACCGGGACAATTCAGTTAGATCCAAGATTCTTACCCACTTATCCTTATGATTCCAGGGGAATTAGAACACTTTGAAAGTCTGGTAAGGTTGGCTAGATGAAAAAAGGATTTAGAGACAACTGACAATCAGGTGTTTATGGTTTCCACAGTTCCAACACTCGGGATGATCTCCATCAACAAGACACATCGGAACAAAACCTTGCATTTGCTTGTGGAAATAAAAAATTATGTTATTGAAGGACTAGTGGATATTGGCACATCTATGTCTATTATGGATGTTGTCGTGGTCAGAGAATTGGGCATAATGCATCTGGTTACTATATCTAAAACTTACAAAACTGCATCAGGAATCGTTACATAGGCTTTAGGTAGGATTGACAAAGCACCTGTCAAGGTTGGAGGAGTGTAGTGCACTATGACTTTCATGGTAGTTGATACAAATAGTTATGATGTATTTACTTGGCTTGGATTTTTTGATAAAGATTGGTGTAATCGTGGATGTGGAACGAAACCTAATCCAAGTAAGGCATGGTCTAGGCGCCAATGTGGAGGTCTTGCCATTGACTATGGTAAATTTATTACAAAGAATGAACTCAGAAACTCTGATGCGGGATGCTACTACAGTCTTGAAAAACACACATATCAATGATGACTATGAATAGCTGATTGGATTTCGGATCAAGACAATCTTGTCATGCCTATTGGTGTAGATGCATCTGCCTCAAATACAAATACTAACATTAATAGAAATGGACATTGTGATGGAGGACCTCATCAAGTTAAGCAATTTGATGATGAGGATGAATTAGGGATACTAAATTTGAGGTTCTAGTAATGTCAAAAGGACCAAAACAAATCCTGCAACTAATACCACAAGAACAGGTTGATGAGTTCATGGAGGAAGAAATAACAGATGCAAATGACTATGCAAATTGGCTAAAATGGGTGTCTAATGTAGAGCAAAGTAGACATGCCAAGTAAGAATCCACGCACTATGTAGCAGTTCCAGTACTGCTACAAGTTCACCGAGTAGAAGGTGGTAACCTTGACATAAACTCCACTGAACAATTGGCATCATTTGACCATGATGAAATGAGCATAAGATGGAGGGAAATTTGCCAACGAATCCGGGTGGACCCTAATTTAAATAAAAAGAAGTAACAATAACTTTGGAAGGACTAGTGTGTTACCAAGATGTTTTTGCTTGGAACAAGGGTGAACTAGTTTGTTGCACCATCGAAGAACATTTTGTGGATACACAAGGTTTCCCACCTTGCAAAGTATCTCCTAGACGATTATCCTACTGGGAGGAGGCGGAAGTAAAAAGACAGATCGATGTACTGGTAAATTTGGGAAAAATGAAGCCCAACAACTTTGAATATGCATGTCATGTCACTCTACCAGTAAAAAAGGATGGGAGTAGGCGCTTCTGTGGAGACTATCAACCACTCAACACACAAACCCATTGGGATTCATTTCCATGCCGCTTGTGGATGATGTGATTAGCCAACTGGGCAAATCATCCTGATTTATTGCATTAAATTTGCAATTTGTCTTCTGGCAAATTCGAATGGCTCTTGAAGATATGAAGAAAACAACACTAATCACTAAAACTGGGTTGTATGACTGGACGGTCATGCCATTTGGTCTTAAGAATGCAACTAGCACTTTTACTAAGACAATGTTAGAGGTTTTTAAGGATTTGGGAGACAAATTCTTGAAGGTATTTGTTGATGATTTCAATATACACAATGAAAGTTGGGAGGAACATTTTCAACATTTGGAGGTTATGTTTTTCAAGCTCAAGGAAGTTAACTTGAAATTGAACCCAAATAAATGTTGTTTTGTTGCAAAAAATATTACCTTTCTGGGCCATGTGGTTAGTAAGGAAGGCACCAAGCTAAATCCAATCAAAATTGAGGTAGTTCTGCATTTTCTAGAACCAAAGACGGTCACAAACATTAGGTCTTTCTTGGGCCTCACTAGGTATTACCGAAATTATGTTTGAAACTATTCACGACTGGCTATTTGAGTTGACAAACAGGGACATTGACTTTGTGTGGAATGAGGGTTGTCAACAAGGATTTCAAGTGTTAAAGGAAGCACTGGTTGATGCGCCTATACTTATATGGCCTGATTTTAAGAAACCATTTTGTTTTGATGTGGATTGGTCACCAAAAGGTGTTGGAGCCATATTGTCACAAAAGGAAAGCAAGCTTGAGAAGGTGGTGGCTTATGCCAACAAAAGTTTAACAAACGTGCAAAAAAAGTTTCACCCCATGGAAGGGGAATGCTACGCACTGATATAGGGCATCATGCATTTCAGGTAGTACTTGCATAGGAACCATTTCCTTTTATGAACAGATCACAAACCACTTGAATGGTTGGCAATAATATCAGATGCACATGGAAGGAGAAGTAGGTGGATTCATATGCTGCAGGACTTCAATTTCAAAATATTGCACAGGCCAGGGCTCAAACATACAAATGTTGATGCATTGAGTAGAAATCTAGAGTGGGACCAACTACGGATGATGATGACTTTAGTGAAGAAATTCAAGACATTAGAGGTATACAAACTGACACACCTAGGGTAGAAGATGAAATTCTTTATGTTCGTACTAGCAAGGGTTCAGAATGGCTCAGTTTTAGGAAACAAAAAAAAGAGTTTTTTCAACATCATGAATGTTGTTTTGGCATCAATCACTAGCATTATGCCAGAAGTCATCAACTCTATATGCTTGATGTTGTACCAAAGGATGATCAACAAAACGAGTTGGCTCCACATGTTAAGGAGAATGAGGCAACAAATGAAAAAGGAGGTGAGAGTTTGAGGGATAATGATGTGAGACATGCACTGAAGAGAAGGAGACCTTAGTACTATGATAAACAACAACAATTGGAGTTGGTATTAGCAGCCCAAGAACTATTTGAAGTTAGTGAACATAATTGGATTTCTACATACTCTGATGAAAGGAGAAGTGTTAAATACACACAAGGGACCGTGACATTTGGAAGGACGTAACTTGCATGAAATTGTTGCATGAAGGGACATTACTAAACACTATTGATCTTGAGGAATGCAAGAGTACAAGGAAAAGGACATTGAACTATCATTGCCAGGATCAAAAACTATACTTTAAAGGGTTGTTTGTGCTAAGGCCATAAGATCAAATGGGACTGATAATCCAAATGCATGAAGACTTGGGGCATTTTGGAGAAGAAAGGACATTAACTAAAGTCTACAGGAGGTATTTTTGGCATAATAGGACAATACATGTAAAGATGGTTATAAAGTTGTGCCAGTAGTGCCAGATGGTGAGGAAGGTGGGTAGTATCCGTTCTAAAGATGAAGAGTTGAAGAGTATATCAGTTTGTGAGCTGTTTTATAGGATTGCCATGGACACTGCAGGACCATTGCTTGAAACCAGGTTAAAAAACAAATACATTCCGGTGGCCATCGACCATTACTCAAAATGGTGTGAGGCAAAAGCAGTTACTAATTATGGTGCCAAGATTGTAGCCAGGTTTTTAAAGGATGATATAATATGTAGATATGGAGTTCCCAAGTTTGTACTAACTAATAATGGAGTAGAGTGGCCAGTAGAGTTTGATGTCATGTGCAAAGACTATGGGATTCAGCATCAACATATAGCACCTCAATGGCCACAATGCAATGGGATGGTTGAACATCTTATCAAAACTATTAAGCATGGCATCACAGTGCTATCTACAACACCCGAAAATGCAAATTGTTGGGATGAACAATTGGCTAAAGTTATGTTTGGATATAGATGTGGGATTCAAACCAGCACTAAGTTTTCTCCTTTTATGATACTAACTAGGCGCACACCATGCCTTAGGGTTGACAATTACCTACATTCCTTGACTGCTATGGTTGATGACATTGTTGATGCATGAATTATTGCAGAACAATTTCTACAAAAGATGAAGTTGATAACAAGCATCCATGAGAATGTTCTGCTCAATGTAAAACATGCACAATAGAAGCAAAAGAAAACCTATGCTACCAAAAAAGGGAAGCAAACCTTTGAAGGGTTGGTTGCTAGACATATAATGGTTAAGATGAAAAATCCAAGAAAAAAAGGCTTTAACTTCTAGCTAGGAAGGTCCATACCAGTTTGTTACGCATGCAGATGGACTTGGAAATCTCGATTTTGAAGAAGGCAGCAGAATATGCATAATTCAAAATGCTGATGGAAATCAATGGGAAAGATCTCGCAAGGATTTACAAATCTATCATGTTTTACATGATTGAAGAAGCTGAAGGACTTAGCTTTTTAAGGAAAGGAAGGGGTTACATATGTGACTGGACAAGAAATCACTTGATTTCCATAATGTGAACATTGGTTCATTTTAGCGTTTAAGTTTTGTTTTGAACCGCTGTCAACTTTCTTCATGCAAGCGGTTGGGTTTATATCATTATCGTCTGTTAGTGGTTGTGAGTAGGAAACTTTGTTGTTTGTGTGTTATGTGAAACAAGTTGGCAACTAACGAATGGGTGGTCAAGGGCACTTCAAGCATGCAAGGGAGAGGAGAAGGAGATGTGATTGGACAAGGATAAGAAGACACGTTCGAAGGCAAAGAAGGAGGTTTGTGGATTTTGGATTGCATTTGTGGTATTGTAGGATCAAGAGCTTGCAAGAGTGAATAGTTGTTGTTTTGATTTTCATTGCACTAGTAGCTACATCATGGTAGGTGTTGTGTTCTTGCTAATAATAAAGTCTATAACAGATTGATGTTGAGGGATGATGATGCACAAAAGGGTCCAAGCTGTAGAATCATGAACATGTAGCAAGATGCATTTGTATGGGACTTTGGTGGAAACATTCCTGAAGTAGCACATCTATGATGAATTAAAGCCAGAAACTTTAGTGAGTATCCTTGGGTTGGGCAGAAAGTGAGTACAGACTGGGAGAGATTTCAGAAAATATCCATAGACCCATATTTTGATCAGAACTCTATTTTTCCCAAGTTGTTGCAAGCCAACTTGGCATCTGTTGCTCATCCTTAGTTCCGAACTATTACTCATACTTAGTTTGGAACCAGAAGTCATTTTGTTTGTAGAACCAAGACAAATATCTTTCTGCATTATGTCATAGGGTAGCGGGACGAATTGGCAGCTCATAATGGACCAAATGAACACAGAGGGCGCTGACCTCAAGCCAGATCCCACTAATTCGTGTACTCATAATACCAGGAACTGTTCCTGGCAGTAGTTAGACATATACTATATAGAGACCCAGAAGGGACCGACAGGTATGTGGTGCCTGGAGTCTCAGTTGGGTATAAAGAGTTATGCTTTGTTGGAGCAGTAGCATCAATGTGTTCTAGCAGTGCCTGAATGGCAGGATATAAATTACAGAAGTCACAGGTACAGAGTTTGGATTTCTGATAGCGAGATGTTTTCATTACCCCTTTCTTTTATGGTTACAATGCTTTGATGGATGTTGGTTCACTCTGGCCAGGAAGGAGCAAGGGGGAAATGAAGGAGGAACTTGCAAGAGGCCCACACATGGGTGACAGAGGGACCAGACTGATCTGAAAAATGTGTTGATTTAGTAAATGCTGGGATTCTTATATTTTTACTTACCTCCAGAGTCCACACTAGTCATTAAGTTTTTGTGAAATTTTGTTTGAGGATGACTTGAATAAATTTTTTTTTTTGGAAAAAAAAATACTTGCCACTTTTGGGAATTTAAAAGTTGAAAAATAATACTGCTCCAGAGGATTGATTATGGTTGTGGCACTCCCAAATTACTTCAAAGCTAGCAGGTAATGAGTTTTTCACCAGTTTTTTTTTTTTTGTTTTGCTGTGGCCACAGTGGTGAGCATCTCAAAACAGTTTTCACCTTAATTGGCGATACATTTGTAAAGGAACATTAAAACGGCAGCCAGTAGAAAGAACTGTGCCAACACTCTCCCCAACAAAGGAAAAAGTTTGGTGAAATTTGATGATTTTGTTAAAAAAAGTGAATTTGTGGCAGAGTATTCTTTTTTAAACCAGTATCCCTGTCTGCTGAATCTTTGCCCAAAAAGAAAATTATTTTTCACATCATCTTAACAGTAACAAGTAATTCATTGTGTAAGGGTGGCTCCAGCCTTTATGACAGGTTCAAACAAAATCATTAATACTGCAATACAATGAAACCATTAAGTAACTTTAGTGCAAGATGGATTTGATAAGCAAACTGTGGGTTCACCCAAGGTGTACATGTCTCTAGCTGTTTGTCATGTGACTCCAACACATTCGTTCCAAGTTCAAGCCAACATTTTACCCCCAAATCCTACACCCATCTCTTCCCTTTAAGGAATGCCAACAAATTGGGCGTAATTATATACATGGATAATGAGATACACCGACCAGATCATTGAAAGTTTCCATAAGTTAATCATTTTTTAGCACTCTTTTTAACTTCTGGAGTTTCCAGAGATTCTTCTGGAGTTTTAGCACTCTGATTAACTTCTGGAAACATTTAACCATTGTGTTTCTGAATGATTATTTAATTTTGAAGACTCCATTTCGAAAAAGAGTATTCCCCAATATTCTAAAAGTTCTCTATTTTCCTTCAAAGAATTCTGTTTCAGGAAAAGAAACAACCTTTGAAAAGTTCAACAATTCTGAAAACAATAATTAGTGCTGAACTTGCCATGGTACTTCACCAAACATGGGGTGTCAAGTATGGTTTTGAAGATGCACCTGACATATCTAGTACTGCTTCTGCCTTCAAATAGTGGCAGTGATAATATGGTCTGTACTGGAATACTATACTTTTGGGGAATTCCCCTACAAGCACACAAAAATGGGTTCATATGGTTCCAAATGGGGCTGATGATTTAGACTTAAAAGCTGCAAATTTAAAGCTTTCCTTTCATCATCAGTATCCTGGGTACAGCCCTCAATTGTTATTTGAGAATACGCGTTTTGAAGTACACACTGCGAGCATGGTGTGACCATAAGATCACAAGGTCATAATTCATAACCAGTTTTGTTTTTTATTCAGGTACTTGTTTAGGTTTTTTTGCCCCCCATGTGGGACAGTTGGTCGTCTATTAGTTCCCCTTTTCATTCTACTGATTCCACTTATGATGCAATGAACAGTGGGGAACACCAATTGTGCTTTGCATTCGGCCCATGAAGAAGCCATTATCACCTGATAGAATGGTGTTCTGCCTTACTGGGCTTAACACATTCCTACTTAGGTGTGGACCCAACACCTAGTACATTGGCGGCTCTTCCGATTTTTGGGTTTTAGTTGATATCTGATGGGCAGTTCCTCAATCATAGCATGTAAACCCAAAAACCTATTCGGGTCTAGGGTTTACTTGAATATCTGATTGGATGGCATGTTCCTCAATTAGCTCTTACATAGGATCGTTTAATGTCTTTCCACATGTAGATAGTTTTGCCTTGTATTATAACCATGGGTTAATGTGATGACCATCAGTTTTATATTTCTTGCATGGCATTCATGGTTTTTCTCTTCATTTGTATCTAGACCTTTGGAAACCCACCCTTTCTTGTTTGCTTTTGTCGAAGAAAGGACTAGGTAATCGATGGGAGGGTGCTGGATACAGGATATAATCATCCCTCCTGAGAATCGAGATGCTGTCTTTTCATCCATGTAGAGAGTGGTTATGAGATGCTCATCCAAGTAGCAGAGGGTTATGGAATCATTGGGCCAATGAGAGCCCAGGGTGGTACCTTATGTTAACTAGTAAGTCACTAACTTCTAATGAAACAGAGGTCCAAGGTTATGGGTTGTAACTTGTAACTCACAACCTGATAATCAATCAGAGTGTCAAATTTCTTAGGAGGAATGGTTCTGTGTTGGTTAACACACAAGGAGTGGGGCATTTCTGCTGAGGGGCACACATTTCAAGAATGATCTGGTCTGAGGGTGTTACCTCACATAAAGTGCTATAGCATAATGTTTTTTTCTCTTGTCTATGATACCCAGCAGGTACCCACTGGGTATCACAGGAAAAATAAAATGACAATGGGCATTTTGAAAACTGAAACACCCACTTCTGTGGCCGTTTCATTTTCTGGCTCCCATGGCATTTCATTTTCTGAAATACCCTCTGCATCTTTAGAGCATGCCAAACGGAAGCCTTAAAATGTCCCTCTAGAGTAGAGGTTTAGATGACAAGCCATAGAAAAACTCCTTGGGGCCTGGAAAAGTGTACATGTTACTAGGGCCCTCCTAGAGTGCTAGTGGCATGAAATGACTGTTTCTCATTAGCCAACTACAATGATTGACCCAGGTGGTGAGAGCTAACTACTCTCTCACTTTGTAAGGTCCATTTTTCCGGTTTCATGGGTGGGCATGAGGGAGAAACTAAGCTGTGCGCAGTGGATGTTCTAAATAATGATAAAGGGCTGCGGCTGGGCATGCTCTTACACTCTCTAATGGGACATGCAAATCTGCCCAAGTGCTTTCCATAGATGTTCATGTTTCATCCACAAAGCTGACTACAACCTCTGCACAGCCTTATTCATCATTTTTCCTCACACTACCAGTCACAGGCCTTCTATCAACATCCAAGACTGTGCACAATTATGTGCAGCCGCAAAACCTCCATTTTCAAATGCAACCCGTACAATAGAAAAATGGTTTTCTAGACTTGTGGTACATTGTCCATCACATGCATACATAAAACACTGAAAGATATTTTCATCATTCAAAAAATTAAGTAAAGTCTAATCTTGTTTGGTGTAAGGTTTGACATTTTGATCATTTGGGTTTGAGGGTCTTTGCCTCAGATATTTAATTGTTTTGTCTTTCAAGACCAAACTAGGTATTAAGTCAAAACATTTGTGATTAAAGGTTGGAACTGGGAAGACAAAAAACTGTGGTTAAATCTAAAAATGCCTCATAAAATTCTGAATGCTTAGATATTTTAACACTCACACAATAATGTCTGCAACATATGGTTGAAGCTGAATCCATATCTAATCACCATAGGGTTGATGGTTAAGTCAATCTCAATGAATGCAAAATTTACAAAGAGACCTAGGTGGAGGGAGTCATCACCAACACCACATCTAAAGGCCAAAAATCTTTGGACATGTAACACTTGAATAGAAAGATACTTTAGTCCAATTTCATACAAATTGTTTAGTCATTGGGGAAAACATTATTGTCATGAGTTTTCAAAATCACCATAAACTCAAGATATTCAACAATGTAAAATTGATAGTTAAAACAAATGAATGAGAAATGATGACAAACCAAATGAATGGTCTTTGTTGGATGGAGCACATACTGAACATGGATTAACATAATTAACATGAATTAACATTCTACATAATTGTCATAAAATTGTATCACATCCATTACCTCCCGTGTTTTCTTTTTTGGTGAATTTTCAGAAAATGAAAATTTTGTGAGTTTTTAGGATAGTTTTTCACCATTTTTAAAAATAAAAATAACCATATACAAGCATTCAAATTTTCTTCCATCACTGAGGCAATTTCATGTACCTGATAACCACTAATACAAACTAATTTAGCAAAAGCTTGAGATTGAAACTTGAAACACTATGCACTTCTTAAGAAGTGCCAATTTATGACATGTTAATCATGCTTGCTCAGAATATATATTTACTGAGACCTATCAAGATTGACCCCCCGAGTTCGCATATTATTGACTTTCTGAATTGGAGATTAAAGTTAAGTGGTAAATTGAATCACCCACATTTGAAGTAGGTATGCTTAAGCTCTTGAACATGACCCTAACATTCACTCAGAGTCCAATTTCAAATTGTCCATTTGAAGTTTTGCCTCTGCCAAAAAGTTTCTGAATGGTGAAATGTAGAATTAGAAATTCTACATTACCTCCCCTTCCCCTCAGTAGGTAGCCAAAACTATATAAAGGATGTTTAGATATTTTTAATTTTCACATTTTGTTCATAGCCAACTTTTGCTAAATTTATTTATATAGATGATTGTCACTTTGGCTACATCACAAATTTGAAAAAGAAGAACATGGGCATGTAGTCCTGCAAAATGACCAGTATAAGAGAATGTGGTTTTTCTCACACAAAAGGCACCTGTGTGAGATAAACTTTGTTATTCATTACAATGTAGGACATGTGGTGTTTATTGTGGCATATATTATCTTGAAATGGCAATTTGACATTAGGTAATGGCAAATCCTAGATAAAATTGGCCACCATGTCCTCCACAACTTCAACACTTCCACATAATGCCACATCAAATGTCTCTCTTGCCCTTTTATGTCCTCAAAGATAGGTACGAATATGTGCCACATTGATCAAATTTCAATGATTAACTCTCCAAGTGAAATGAATCTAAATTCAGTCTAAAGAAAGTAAAAAGGAATATTTTGTTGCAAATATTTTGCTTTTTGAAAAGCATTTGTCAATTTTTTAATTTATGTAAAATTTTGCCAAATTCTATATGAAGTTCTAGTAGGTAGCCAATGATGTAGAAGGACGCTTAAATTTTCTTACGTTTCATTTCTTTCCCATATTTGGCAAAATCCTCTTACAAACTATCACCATTTCAGCTAAAATTGAAAAATAAAACACAAATTTCAAATGTCCCAACCAATGTTTTTTCTTTTTCCAAATTTGTGATGTTGCTGAAGTGGTGATCATGCATAAGACAAATTACCCGAATCTGGCTGTTAAAATTTAAAACACTAAGTCCATCTCTGTTTTTGGTTACGTATTAGAACTTAATACATAATTTGGGAATTCTTTAATTTTTAAATTTTGGTGACTAGAAAACCCAAGAAACCCTTTTATTTGCCATTTTGCAGAAAAAGAAAAGAAAAATTGGAAAATGGAAACAAATTGCCACAAATTTTTTTTTTAAAACCCCACTAATCCTAACCGGTGTTTTTATTTCAAAATTGTGAGATAGGTGGGTTGGTGATCATCCGAAAGAAACTTAGCCATTTTTTTCCAGAAACAGGATTGGACCGATAGCAAGGGCCCTTTCTTTTGTCTCCAGGATGAGAAATTTCACCGATAGCAGAAACTGGTTTCAACTTCACCATGTTGATTGCACACCTTAGTTTTGGGTCAAAAGTTTTCAGATACTGGGGGTCCTGAAGCAAGTTTCTGGTGGAGGATTTTTCAATTTTGCAATCCATGAAGCAAACTTGATTTGGAATGGATTGGATTCCTCACAACTCTTCAAGTTCGATTTTTTGAAATGCTCAACATGCTCAACTTGGAGCTGAAGTTTTTGTCTTTCAACTCTGATCTTTGTAGCTAAGCCGATATTGCATCCAGCTGACTTATAGTATCTTTATGAATGTTGTTTAGAAGAGTTGTTGTCTTTGGGAGTCTCTACCAGTTTGCATCTGGGGATGCCACCACACACAAATTGCATCAAGATACTGAAACTGTTCATGTACTATGGAATGGTCAAGCTCCCTGCCCATTATGATGGGTCAGGCACCCATGAACCTGTTAGGACAAGCTAGCATTAGTTGCCCAACATAATGGGCAAGGGTGAGGCCATTCCATGATATTAAGGTCTTGGGTAGCAGATTCAATGAGTTAAGGAGTACAAAATTCATGTTTAACACATAGGTTTTGATCACTATTTTGAGTGTATGAGCATCACTGGAAGATTATGTAGTATAATGTGATCAAGAAAATGACATAATCTGTCACCCCAGACCTTTATGTCTTTAAACAGCTACATTATGATGTCTCTTGGGAATTTTGTAATGTTGCACAAGTTGAGATTATCCATAAGACAATTTAGTCAAATTTGACTCAAAACAAAACATAAAAGTAAACACATTTAAACATCTTTCTATATTGTTCACTACCTATTAGAACTTGATGTCAAATTGACAACAAAAATTGATTAAAAGTTGCCATATTTGACAATAAGAAGCCTAAAGAAAACACTCAAATTTTTGGGTCATTTCGAAACACAAATTAATCCAAAAAAAACACATCAAACTTTTGAGTTCTAGGATCGAAAAATAAACAATGTTGTGCATTACAAGATCAACACCCAACACTATTGAAACTAACAAAGTCATACACATGAAAACATGCACACAAATTTTTAAACTCACCTACAAACTACAAGAATCCTAGTTTAAAACACACAAAACAATCACATGTTTATCATGTGTGCTTTGGAATCTCAAAATACAAAATATGAAATTCCAAAGCTACACCACGGGGATAAACCCCCTAAACATAAAAAAATCAAAACCATGTTCACACTAAATTAGATTTCAACCATGAATAACAAACTATAGGAAACTAATGTCCTACAACAAATACTCAATAGTTGTCATGCACTACAAAATTGATGCCCAACACTACTAAAATTAATAAAGTCATATACTTGAAAACATGCACGCAAATCACCCCCTTGGATTGGGTAAAATTCCACTTACATTAAATAATCAAACCTATGACCAAATAGGACATAATGGGATAAAGTAATCGATGAAAGGAGTTTGGTTCCAAACATGATCAAATCATAGGCTAGGTGCAATATATATGAGCCCCATCATTAGTCTTCTTACTAAAATCCTTTATGTTTAGCCAAATTACAATCTTCCCTTAATCATCCACTATCCCAATTGATAACATGTTTATGTCTTGGTATTGAAATGTAACACAAAACAATAAAAACTAGTTTATTCATTGCATCATGAGCACACTTAATCACTTATTGGAACCTTTACAAGTGGTTTGCAAAATGACCCATACGTCATCCCTTGGAATAACAATTACAAACTAACATGGTTGTTATACCTCATGATCCTCCACATAACATGAAATGCAAACATATTAGAATTATGGCTAATGATGGATTCACTTGGCCATCCACATGTGGAAGGTGACATGGTGCACAATTTTGCAAATGATTTTTCCATACTTGACCATCCCAATTTTCCAACAACAAAATTCTAAAAGGTAAAACCTTCTTCACACATAAAAAAACACAACCAGTCATCACATGTAATGTGGTAGGTGTTGTTTACTACAAATAATGTAATCTCAAGGTTCAAACCTCCCAACTTTAAGTCAATACCCACTTCCATGGATAATGGCTTTCTATAATGTATTTCAATTTGTGTGATGGCCAAGTTTTCATTGCCATAACATGACTCTTTTGAACAAGGTTGCATGTTATTCACAAGTTTGAACCCACACGTCAAGATCACCAAGATTAACAACATTCCAACCACATCCTTACAAATGGATGTTGGTAATTAGGGTTCACACCCAAAAAACAAAATGTAAAAAGAAAATTATGCAAAGAACATTTGTTTATTGAATTAATATCCCATGGCCAACCATGGCAACTATATGTCCCAATTAGTTGGATGCCCCTTTTGTAATCCATATTTTTATAAACTTTTCCTCACCATTTGTACCATTCTTTCAAACAAGCCATCAACTTTAGAATGATCACAAGTAGTCTTATGGTCAATCAAAGCTTGTTCACACAATTCTAAAAATTCTTTCCATAATTATATGCCTTGATCTATGAACATTTTTGCTAAAATGCCAAGTCTATTCAAAACCTAGTCCAAAATTGCATAAATAGCCCCCCTCATTACTTTTGTCCTAGAATGGAACCAATTTAAACCACTTGGGAAAATGTTCAATCAAAACCAACATGTATTGGAGTTATGATGAATAGTTAGGTTCAATGGCCTAAAAAAATCCAAGTTCCATGGATACCTAAACCCCCTAATTGATAGAAGTTATAAATGTGGGGTGGGTGCATTAGATGATGCATAAACCCAGTCACATGCCACGCATTGTGAAACAAATTTTTGAACCTCCAACTACATGCCTCTCCGCCAGTATTGGCCTTGAAATAGAATATAGGTCTAATCTACCCCCAAATGTCCCAACTCTTCGTGGTCATGTTTCATATAAGGCTTTCTTGCATTTCTATAGATGGTACCACAAGTACATGCCCATCTAACCATATTCTAAAAAGGTGTTGTCCTTCCCAACAATATATTTTAACCTTTGAAGGACCTAATCCTTTTCCTTGGATGTCAATCCCACATCCAATTCCCTATTTGGATCCCCAAGAATGTTTACAAGTCCAAATGTCATCAAGTTCCACCTCTAAATTCCCATAAATGCCTAAAGAATCCACTTGAACTTGGCACAATATGTCTTGACAATCATTTGCCAAAATGTAAAAGAATAAAACAACATGTCAACCAAATATTGTTTCCAAATTAGTTCCCCCATGCCAATGTGCTTTAGTAATGTCCATTTCACTAAAACTTGGATTCCTACTCAACCCATCCACATCCTTGTTGATTATTCTAACCTACTATTCAACATCAAAACCATATTCTTGAAAAATGAAAACCCATTTTACCAACCTCCTTGTGAGTTGTTAGACTCCATGAAATATTTTAATGGTCAATGATCAACCACTAAGGTGTTCATGTGTTACCAAACAAATAACACCAAAGTGTGGCCATGACCCAAATTAACTACCAGACATTCTCCCTTCATATGAATTGTATTTGGCCTTTGTTTGGTTATTGGACCAACTTTCATCCAAGTGATGACCATGTTCTTCCGGTGGAACTAAACACAATGATGTTATCAATGTAAAACCTGGCAAAATCCAATATTATAAAAACCCAATCCATTGCCCTTTGGCATTTTAAAAGTGCATTCTTCAACCCAAAAGGTAGGAATTTTGACTAATACAAACATCCTTTCCCATTTTGGTCAACACCCCAAAATGTAGTCTTCATTTTGTCACCTTCAAGGATAGGTAACTAGTGATATCTAAATTGTAGATCCAAAGCACTAAACACCTTGGTTAGGCCAATAAAATTAAAAAATTCCTCTAACAATGGCATGGCATATTTGTCACAAAATTGTGTTCATTTGTTGATAGGTCTATAGTCTCCACACATCATACATTTAATCCAATTGGGTGCATTCACAGTTGGGGTACCACAACAAGAATCATGAAACCCTTTTATCCTATGTTTTGAGTCTTGAAGTAAGGACTTGACAAAATGAATGTTTTGAGATGATAAACAATGAAAAGGGGATATGTATGTTTAAGATTTTAACCAATAAATGTTATAGTGAATGATTCAAATCAATTAAACAAAATTTGAATGTCATGTTCAAGTATAAACCAAAAAGGAATGGAAGATTATAAGATATTTCCAAAATGACATACTTTCATTTGGTGTGCCAAAACCTTATTAAAAAATCAAATAATGTTTTTTTTTTGGCACCTACATCTCCTACTTTCCAAACCTTTGGAATGTAAATTTGTAATTAACAATAATTTGATTGTCTTTATCAATGCAACTTTTTTTATGAAAAAATCCAAGATTCTAACATCAATTCCATAAAATTTGGTGAATTATCACACACAAAAATTATTCCATCATATAGAACATACCTTATTATATTTGTGGTTAAAATGTGGAGCAATTTGAACAAATATTGCTAGTCCTATTGAATTTTTTTAGTAAAATTGCGCAACATGGGACACAAATCTTGAGCCATCATTTAGGACACTTAAGGACATCTTTTAATCATCCAAATCACAAAAAGAATCACCACCATTTTAATCAAAAAAATGTGAATATTTAATGAAGAAAACAAATATACCAAATAAATTATTGTGTAAATGTAATGGTCATTCAAAGTAATGTCTTGAAAATGATTTTGGGGAGAAACATTCCTTTTGTGTACCCCCCAACTTTGAATGGACCCAATTGCAAAATATATATTTCTTGGTAAGCATAATTGTCATTAATGCATATTTCCCTTTTATAAGTTCCACCAACCTTGCTTCGAAAAGTTCCTTGTCCAAGCTTTCACCAAAGCCCATTCCACATCATTTAACATGTATGGTTGTCAAAAAGTATAAGTATGATTGTCCAAGGTGAGGTGTACTTCTTGCCCCTTGAATTTTCCCAACTCCTTGAAGCTAAAAACAAAATAATGAACATAATTATACAACAACTATTGCATCTTGTGTGTTTCACCTCCTATCACTATGGGGCCAATTTTTTGTTTCCATGTGTCTATCATTGTGGGATTAGCCTTGGGCTTGGATGGCAACTCATCCTTGGTGTTTAAAGTTGAAGTTGCATCTTGTAATTACTACAAGTTTAATATGGGAGCATCTCCACTCCATTCCATGTGCATCTAAAGTCCCTTCAACTTCTTCAAACAAGTCCAAAATCTTGGATGCCAAAAATGCATGGTCTAATTTATATTCCCCCCACTCGAAACATCGAACCCTCGTGGCATACATCACCTTTTCCTTTCATGTATAATCCCATTGTTGTCAAGGATGTTTGGCCCATTGGGATCATTAAATGTGACCTCATGATCATAATGCCCATGTCCCAAATGAAATGCAAGAGGTGATAAAGATGAAAAATACAAGGTGGTTGGGTGGGAATTGAGTAATCGGTGTTGTTTGACCAATCATAAGTTAATAATCTAGGTTAAATAGTTAAAGTCCTTGACTTGATTAAGGATTTGACATCTAATGGTTTTTCACAAGCCAAGTTTTTTGGGTAGTGTGGGTATGGAACCCAATAGCACATTTTCATTCATGAACATTGGGTTCCTCCCAACAAGAATGCTGAAAAGGTTGTTTACACGTTACGGTGGACACAAATGTAGTCAAAACTAGATGTAGATGAAATACTAAAAGTATCACAACTTTAAATTCATTTATTTCGAAATTTTCTAAAAATTACATTAAGTTGACATGGTCCTTAAAAATAAAATAAATCAATACAAACTTGAATATGAAATTGCTTCATGTTTGTTTCTTTCATAAATATACACCAATTACATTATAAAACTTGCTTGAAATACTCTATTTAGCAACAATATACCACTTTTTTACTAATTTGAAAACTCAACTTCAATTTCATGGATAAATAAAAATAACACCAAATAAATCTATATTCCTCAATGGAAGAACATTTTACAACTTACAAACATCATAATCATCATCATTATTACTACCAAAGGCTTATATTTAATTTTTATTTAAACTTCATGATTTTAAATCAATTTGAAAAAAAATTCATGGAATATTTTTCTTTGTACGTATAGACATTAATGTGTAAATTTGTATTTAAAATTTCCAACTAAAAGAAGTACTTATTAGTCCTTTTGTAAAAACAATGGTTATGTGACAAGCAATTGCATGTTATATATGTACTCCAAAAGACTATGACATCATTCTTATTAACATCAATTTCACAACATAATGATAGATTAAAATGTGAACCACCTTTAACTACAAATTTTGACCATTATTCCTTTTCTAATCATATCCCCAAAATTTTCAAATTTTTTCCATACTAAAAATTACAACATTGTGACAATTTTTTTGGTCCACTATAGCATGCAAACACCCAAAAACCAAAATCATGCCAAGACCATCATTACAGGAAGCACATGAACTTGGAAAGTTCATGATTGTGACCAAAGTTGCTTGTGGTTGGCCCACCTTGTTGACAATGGCAAATGGTGGTTGATCATCATGTTGCACCATTTGTGACATGCATCTTGGATCCAAAATGACATTCACAATGAGACCTTCATGTTGTGGCACCAAATTATATGCCCACTACAACATATCAAATGGTGTTAAATAAATCCATAACCAATTTTGGTGGATGTTAGATCAATGGGATCTCATGCACATTGATTATGATTCCATGCCGCCTCACACCTAATGGAGGGACATTTTCCAAAAGGTAAATAAATGGTTTTAAAAAATGTGTTATAGATGTAACAACATTCATAGCAACTCCCCAAAAAATCTTGCTCATGGTCAAGAAAACCATCATCATACTTGCTTGAAAATGACCTTGACATGGCCAACTAACTATCACCAAATCTAGTAGGCCAACATCATCCAAATTTCACATCCCCATTAATGTAATGTCTTGAGGAAAAGCCCCCAAATATCCACAAACAATTGCTTATAGTAATGACTCTAGATATTGGTCCAACAAAATCCCCACATGATGCATGGAAACCTTTTAGACTATGGTGTTGGGGTCAACATATAGGTATTTGTGAAGTTGTTTAAGACATCATAAGCAAAGTGGTATTTATTCCTCCAAACAACTCCAATGAACATACCCCCTTTTCAAGAGGTTGCCATAAAATAGGGATGGCATGTACTATAGTATATCTTGGTGGGCCATCCAATGGCTACAAAGCCAGTTTACTATGGGCGTTGGTGGTAAACTATGCCATTCTTGCACAACACACCAATGAATTGTTTTCTCCAACGAATCCAAAATTTGTCACAATGGTGGTGGGTCAAATGTGCACATGGCAAAATGGGATGGATGGTTCCATGTCATGTTCTCAAATGGAGGTGGGAAATCATCTACATCCCAAGTTCCTCTTCAATAACCCCAACTTCCAAGGTAATGTGTTGGCAAATCCATGCAACATCATTATTAGAAAACATATAGCCAAACCACTAGGCATACCACCCATTTTCCAATGGTATGTAACAAAACTACTATAATGATTTGTGATGTTCCTTAATCGTTTCACCTAAAGGTTGGTCCTATTTAGCAAAGACAACCATTGAAATGGTTTTAGTGGTCAATCTTCATGTTAGTTATAAACAAGTGTGGATTTTTTTAATTTACTTTGTTTTAAAAAGGGGCATGTGGGTTAGGGGTTCAATAGTTGTTATTTACGAGTGGCCTTTGGTGTGGAGTTTATTATCATAAAATGGTGGTTAGTGAATGATAATTGAAATAGTTTGTTAATTGTTTTTGAGTGATTGACAAGTTGTTTATCAATGGGTTTTTGAATGGTGACATGAGTAGTTTACTAAGTTATAATATGATTGGTTTAGGCGTTATGGTCTTTTTGGTGGTTTTATTTGTGGCATTTCATACAATTTTGTTATTTGAATTTGGTTTTGAACTTGATGTCTTGAGGTTGATGATCATTATGTTCCCATTGTTGTACATATTATTATGTTTTGAAACTAGTTGCATTTGGTCATGGGTTGCAAAGTAAATGGTGTGAATATGAAAATAACCATTGAAATTTTGCTCCCTTGAATTTTGATGTAAATTTCAATTCTAATTTTTCAACATGTACACATGTATGTAGCCCAACTTTGTTGCATTGTTATGTGGGTCTTGAATGCATGTGTTAGCTTGGATGTGCATCTAACTAGTCAAGCATCATCCTTGGGGTGGGACCTAAAGGCATAAATGAAGGAAGAAATAGTGGAAATGACCATCCCTTATCATGGTTTAGAAGATGTAGTAGAGAGCATGGCTACTTGTCTACAAACTCCAATAAGAAACATAAAAAAAAAGGAGACATTTTAGAAACCAACATTGTTAAAGCCAAAATTGTTCCATTACCATTGGACAAGGTGGACAAAACTATATTGTCGATATTGGACATAATGGACGAGAGGAAGTGTCATTGTAGGACATAGTGACAACGTAAAGTTGAGTGTTTAAGATAGGTTGAGAATTTGAATTCATGTACATGGCAAAAAATCATAAGGACTTATGGGAAGAGTTCTGAATTTGTGATCATTATGACATTGAAGAGTTTTTTTGAAGATGAAAAGAAGCTTGTGATAAGAACCAAAAAGGATTTTTTTATGGAAAAAAAAATTTGTATTACATTGCATTTTGATTTGATTTTTTTTGTTTCCAATTTGATATAGTTTAAATTTGTTTTCATATTACTACGAATGTTGCATTATTGTAGATATGGATTTTGGAAAAGTTATTTTTGGGATTTATTCTTTGATTTTGACTATAGTTGGTTAGCATTACAAAATTTGAATATCTACCTAATAATATGTTGAACCATGCAACTAAAAAATAAAGAAATGCCAAAATATTAACAATTAACAAACATGAAACACAATTAATTATTGGGTTAGTTAAATTTGAAAATATTATTATTTTGGTTTTCAAAGTAAAATTAAAGGTTAATGAGCCCATGGCTAAAGATTTGCATGTAGTAAGGAAAACTACCTAAAGGGCATAACAATAAATTATTGTCATAACCTTTAGAACTATGAAGAATGGAAGCCCATAAGTAACATGTCAAAAGACACTAAGGACCAAGGAATACCTATTGTCCCTACTACAATACAACCTAGTTTGAGGTTTGAAGACAATTCCCATATGGAATCATTTACTGAAGAAAGAGGTTAACTTGTTTTAGCAACTAGGTCACCATCACATTTGACTTGTCAAATAATGCCCATAAAATCAATTAGTGCTCTATTGTGTTTATTCAAATGTTGGTAGAACTTCCATGGTAGATAGATCACTAAAAGAATATTACAATTGTTAAAGGCAAAATTGTCCTATCACCATTGGATATAGTGGACAAAATTGTATTGTTGTTAATGGATAGAGTGGAAAAAAGGAAATACCATTATAGGATAGAGTGACAACATAGGGTTCAATGATTAGGACTAGTTGAAAATTTGAATTCATGTTCATGGTGGGAAATTAGGAAGAACTTATGGGAAAAGTTATGAGTTGGTGATCATTAAAACATTGAGTAATTTTTTAAGATGAAGAAAAGTTCATGAGAGAAGCTAGAAGAGGATTTTGATGGAGAAAAACATTTGTGTTTCATTTTTTTTCTTTTTTCTTTTCAGTTCCATATAGTCAAATTTTTGTTTTCAAATTATTACAAATGTTATATTGTTGCATATATGGAATTTTTTTGGGGTTTAAAAAAAAATTGTAGTTGGTTAGTATTATAGATCTTGAATATTTGAATTTAATAATATGTTGAATCACATAATTAAATAATAAAGCAATGTTAGAAGATTAATGTTTACCATGTGGCAACCATCCCTTGGAATTCAAGATTTCATGGTTTTTTTTTGTTTTTGGTTGTTTTGGTATAAGCACAAAAGGTTATTATGTGAGAATTTTTATTTTCTCTACTTATACATATTCAACATTGGTTAAGAAGTTGTTAGGATCCAAATTTGAGCAGAATAACTATTGTAAGGACTTAAATCCATATCAAATTTGTTTTCCCAAGAAGAACAATATTTAATGGGCATGAACATAAATTGCATGATGACTCAAAGCTTACATAGACTACTAGATCAAATTGCAACTCGACCAAATGAAGAAAATGCAACAAAAATGGGACTGTAATTCCTGAATGAAATAATGTGGTTTCATACTCTAAAAAATATATAGTGCATTATGTCAAGAATACCTAGGACAGAGGAGCACCCTACAAGGTACAAGACGTTGTCTACAATAGTTATAGCACTTTAAAAAACATTTATTAGTAGAGCAATAAAGCGACCCAACATTTGAAGAACCTATTATCGAGGAAAATACCTCCAAAAATTAAACTAAAAGGAAGGGGAGACAATGCAATCAAGGTTACCCCTGCATATTTGCAATGAAAAGTACAAGATAGAACATAGATGAGTTAGTTGTGCCCAAGACATGGTAATTTGTATAGATCCGAGGTACTATGTGACCATGAAGAGGTACATGAAAGGTTGGAGATAAAATCAATAGACAAAGGTTCTATTTGGTAATCTACTTCACCTTAATACTATTAACCCCATGATGATTGGGGAAAAGACATAGACAATGATGAAGTTGAACAAGCAATACCATAACATGTTGAATTTATACTTGAGACATAATATCCAGAGGAGCATGCTTTTACAACTAAAGCAATGTACTAGTCAAGAATGGAGATCAAAGTTAAGCATAACATTCCATTCATAACAATAATTAATGCAAGAATGAAGGTATCAACTAATGCCAATGTCTTACAACACAATGAGTATATGGTTAAAAGCAAAGTTGGCAAAATGTACTTCTACCTAAATAACATGTATGGAGTAGATATGATGAAGGTGCAAATCAAGAACCCAAACTTGCACCTAATCATTATAGTTTCTATAGACAAGAAGGCCATGCTCTTATGGAGAAAGATGTATAGATGCATTGATTAATCATTTCTAAACTCGAATACAAATTGAGTTGGATATGGAGGAGTAGAACCCAATGAACATGTAGTTTCAAAACATTACAAACCTAATACAACAATAGAACTCTAGATAAAACAAATCGCCTTACGAAGAGGTGTGAAATGTGGAGGACTATCTCTGATGTTAGGATACCTCAACCAATCAAACAACCGTATTTTGCTCCAAAGAAAGTCAATAAGACTACATTTCATTTCACTTTGAGTTGCGTAAGAACTACAACTCTAGAATGCATGGATCTATGCCAAGAGTATGGAATAGACAAATGGCAAACATTATAGTTGAGCAATATGACAATGCATCATTTCATGCTAGACTAATTGATATAGTTCCATAGTTTCATGCGATATCATAGAACATGGTGTATGGTACAACCACAAAAGTTGCATTCTAGAACATGTATGTGCAAGCTAACATTTGAAAAAGGATAGTTGGCATCCATAGGGAATTGAATAATTTCTATAGTAATAGCAGAAATTTTTCCTTTGCATAATCTAGTATATATTGAACCTATTGTGACAACTTAAAGGAATCATTCACATGTCATTAGAGCAATATTAGTTAGCTTTGCATTAAGGAAACTTATAGTACATATAACCACATGCCTACCATCACATGACATAGTTATGACCAAATCAATACCACTAAATCTAGGAGGAGACCCTCCAAAACCCATAGGAGGTGTTGTAGTAACATTAATGCAACCTATAGTACCTTACTTTAGGCCTTACATGAAACCTCTTAACTATTTTGAATACAAGAAAAACCCTTATCTAGATGTTTGTGTTCAAGTAATCAAAACTACTATCAAAGTTAACAATGAAACGATAGATGAAGAAATAACAAATCAATTCAATTTCACATTAAGAGACAATGCATCATATTGGTACAATAATTATATGTGAAATCATCCAAATTGTAAATTCGCAAATTTAAAACAACTTTTATGTAAATGATATTAGACAACACAAAACAATGAAAAAGTGTATTTTTAGCTTAAGAATTTGAAGTTCGTCAACAAAACAAATGGAGGTGTATTATGAAAGATTATTGAAACTTGCAAACAATCTATGGACTCTTACAACAAATTATTAATGATTGTATTTCGATCTAAATTATAATCTTATAATGAGACACTTTACGATAACACAAGGAATGTACACTAATGTGTGAAGAAGCTGGTGTTTATGTACTAGAAACACATAGTTCATTATTTGTATTTCAAACTTCAAGAGTAAGGATTGTAGTTGTGGGAAACTAGATAGTTGCAAAGCTAAGTATGTACTTGTTACCCAAATTTTTGTAATAGGTGGTTTACCTTAACATGTGATAAAACTTAACTCGTTACAAAACATGATAGGTGACATGATAATAGGTTAGGTGACATGTCAATTGGTAGTCTATAGAACATGTAGTTGGCAAAATAGGTAGTATAAAGAATAAGTAGTTTTAATAGGCAATTTGTTTTTGAATTTTGAAACCATTAGTGTACACACTATCTAGTGATTGTTTAAATGGTTTATATAGATTAATTGAATTTTGAAATAAATTGTATATAAGTAGGAAAAAAGAAAAAAAAAGATTATTTATTTTATTTTTAAAATTTTAAACTTGGAATATGAATGGAGCATTTTGTTTTCAGTCTTATATTCTTTAAAATTTTGCAATATTGAATTCTTTTTTTTTAGAATTGTACATAGGGTTTATATTTTTACTTTGAATGTAGGTGTTGTTTTTTGAACATGTTATTAAGAATAGCAAAAATTCAAGAAACCTTGATGGAAATATAGAAAACCCTATCAACATTTGGTGACCACATAGTGGATCAAAATTCAAAACATCCACACTTAGAATTTTTTGTTACATTCGTTAATTATAAATCAAAATTGAAAAACACTAGTGCTTGCAAATTTTGGTTTATATCATTTTTTTTTATTTGTGCAATTTTAAAGATAAATGTTACTATTTTTTAATTTGTTTTGAAAGCATTATGAAATAGGTTGAAGTTAGTATTTTTTTTTTGAAGGAAATCAAAAATTTAATTTGTAAAAGAGGTTTTCTACAAATCCTTAATTAAAAAGAGTCAAATTGATTTTAGGTTTAAAAAATATTGCAAAGTCATTTTTTAAACTGTTGATTTTTAAAAATGTTAAGAATAATTACCAAAAGTTTTAGAAAATAGTTAAATCAAGTTAATAACAAGTTGGGGCAATTTCATTGCATCAAATAAAGACCTTCTAATCAATCTTTTTCCATGTGACATTTGGAGCATGTCGAGCCTTGAGCAACACCAATGGTTGTTTGACAAATAAGCAAGCTATGGCATGAACATGGAACTTGAACGTAGAATGTAGAGCCATAATTTGGAGCTTGAAAGGGACCCCAAACACCTAAAACAAAGGAAGGCAAAACAATTCACCAACCCAAGTGGATGAATGTTGGATGATAACATATGGATGAAAGATTTGATACATTCATCATATGCATGGATGAAACTTCCATCACATGGGTAGAACTTGAATTGAAAACAAACACAAACATGTGATCTGGCAATTTACATTATTGAAAGGCATCATGATTTGTCTAGTGTTTATGAAAGGCAATTCAATCTATGATTATGAAGCCAATGCAATTTTTTGAACATGAACATTTTGCTTCCAAATTCCATTGACATCAAATGCCCAAGTAGTTTTATCACATATTGATGAGGCACATAAAAGATGAGAAAACATGTGTCCTTAGCATCGTTGCAATTCTACACTAGTTGAATCTTTTGTTCAAACAACTTTTTGACTTCATTGATAATTAATGTAAGTTGGTTAATGAAATCGTTTGTCTTGTGATCGCAAAGCATCTTAGTTTTGTAAATGAAATACAAATGTTTGCAAGGGACAAATTTTGCTCTTTTCTTCGAACTTGTCAACATTGACATGAAGTCAGGACAAGTGCAATTAGGGTCACCCCAATTTCACTTCATACATTGTAGACATGACACCACCATGAAACTCAATAGAGTAAACATGCCCATACCCAAGAGCAGGAACATCCTTGAAATGCAAAATAATATTTGAAATTTTTTTCTTAAATATCCACTTCCTATCATGGTCATTTCCAAGTGGAGCACGATGCACAACTTTGTTGTCATGTTTTGAAACTAGTATATCATCTTGGTTTGGATTTCCAACCCCAAGTTGTGCAACATGTGCACGTTTAGGAAAACAAAACCCAATTTCATCGAAAGACACAACCTTCATGTGTGTGAATTTTGTACTAATAAAAATTGGTCACACATCAAGAACTCGAGGTTTCCCCTTCACAAAATCATGAACTTCACCCAATACACACTGATCCTTGTCATCAAGGTAAAACCACATTGGTTTTCACCTTGTTTCATTATTTGTTACAAGTTTGAACCACCCATAAAACACAAGGGCTAGGGTGTGAGCTGAACATCAAATGTTATTTTAACCTCACACTTACACCCTCCAGACTAGATTGTTGAACAATACATATGTGAATTTTCATTTGTCCTTGCAATGTGGAAGACTTCCTAGTTGCATGTGGTTTCAAGAATATCCAAGGCCTCTTGATCATGGCCACCTAACGTCAATTGAAATCCATGTTGGAAATGGGATTTCAAGGACTTATGTGCAAAGGTTTCCTGCATGTTAACAAAATTTAATTGTCGTGGCATAGAAAAATTCATTTTTTCAGGTCGATGTGAATCATGAGGGGAACCTATCATGGTGTTAGGCTTTCTCTTGCAAAATCCAAATTGCTATTTACCTTCCAACCCAATGGATTTGCTATGCATTGGATTACTGAACATAGTATTTGCAATTGTTTATGCAATCTTATATATTAAAGCTACAGTGGTGTCTGTCAGTCAGTCTGTCCGGGCAGTTTCCAGGCACTACCCGGATAGACAGACAAACACCACTGTGGTGTGCTTTGTAGAAGGGGGGGGGCCCCGGGTAAGTTGAGGAATTTTTTGATTTGGGAATTTCGATCTCTATGACAGTTATTACCCAACTGACAGCTTCGAGGACCTGAACCGAGGTGGCCAGAATCCTCAATAAAGAACCTGAATCGAGATTCTCAGTACCCGGTCCAGACCTCGAGACGGACCTGAAACGAGGTCCTCAGAAAGAAAATTAAATTATTTCTCTGGGGCCTTGACCTAGACCCTATACACGTGCACTCTTTTACTCACCAACACTGAATTTGTTTTTTTTAGGGATTCATAATTTGATTTGTTTGGGAGAACGGCTATTATGAATCCTGGAACCAACCTGATAACCATCGGGGGTCTGTTCCTGTTTTTCAAAAGAAGTTTGAAACAAGAACCTAGACCAACGATTCTTTGATTCTGATGTTTTTCAATGAGAAAGAACTGGAGGTTCTTTTGTTTTTCAAAGCACCGCGACTGGCAGTTCTCGGTTTTGGACATATTGAAGAAGAACCGACAACTGAACACAGGTCCGGTTCAGTGTTGGGTGGTGCTTTTGAGTCTTTAAAGAACCACCGGTTCAGGTCCTTTAAATATTTCAGACCCTAAGAGCCGCCTGCTTCTTGTTCTTTGAAAAAACAGGCCAGGGTAGCCGCTGCAGGGGGCCAGGCGAGGTGCCACGGGTGGCTAGAGTGGCGTAGCCACGGGTTGCCCTCATTCGTCTTCTTTAAATCATTAGGTCTATGTGTAGCTCTTAATCACAATTGGGTTTGATTTCATCATGTTCCTCTAAATTTACCCATCAAATGCATTTTATAATGCGTATATTGCTTCAAAGCCTTGATCAAATCATCAAACATGGCGTCAAAAAGATCCTTGCCTTTTTTCCAAAATTTTTGTAACCAAGTATTGTGAATTATTTCAAACAAATTACAAGTAGCCATGTTGGCATCCTCATCAATTGACAAACCTTGTACACATAGCAAGTGGAAAATTAAAACACAACATTACAAGGCCACACACTAATCATATATTGAACATGTGGCATTTACCAATCTATTAAACTCAATAACCTATTGGTTTTAACAAGCAAATACCAACCAATTGGGAAATGAATATAATGCAAAACAAATACCCGACGAGCAAAATTTCCCCATTGATGAATTTGAAAATGCAAAAATGCAAACTAATGGTTGAGCTTTTCAAGGTGAGTCCTTGTTGCAACACCAATTGAATGCCACCAAGACCTTAGGACCTCAAAATTTGCATTTGCTTCATCAAATGTTTTGGAATTCTTATAATTGTTGCAAAATTCCATATGTTTTGCCCTCAAATGAAGCACTTAAATAAGTTTAGATTGGTGTGAATTTCCATAAATTGAACCTAATGAAAAACACAAGTTCGTTCTTTGTTGGGCAATGGTTGGGAAGGGTCTCCAAATGGGCCAAACACAATTTACACAACTTTCCAATTCACTTGAGCATTGTTTACCATGAACCTTTTGAATTGTGGCATTTGAACTCCATTTGCTTTCATGACCTTCACAAGGGCCTTCCACATAAGAACTTAAGACTCCACATCCTTCGATTGCATGTCACATATTGCAACTATCATGACTTTAACATAGTTTGGGTCATAGACATGGCATGCCATGGTAGTCCAACTTAAAACACCTCTATAGTGATCAAACATCGACCATGTTCCTTGCAAATCTCCACTCGGCTACATATGTGCAACAAGATCAAGCCCACTCCCTTCGCCTTTGTGGACATTTTGAACAAGTAAACTTTGGGGAAACCTTGTCCAAGGAAAACATTATCTTGGATATAGTCATAAGGGCAATTTTTCTTTAGCTCAAGATGTTGTCTAATGGGCCATGTCCAGAATTCCCATGTTGGAAGGTTGACACAAGATTCTTGATGTTGGGTGAAGAAAGTGTGGAAAATCTATCCACCAATCCATGAAGATTAGCCCCTTGTAGTTTCATTGGAGGTGTTTCACTAGAGACAAATAGCTCATGGTTCATAATTTTTTTACTAACAACCAAAGCAATAGCTGAAGTGGCTACACTTGGATTTTTCTCCACCTTTCGCCTCACCAATTCCTTTGTAATTTCAATTGATTCATGACAATCACCACTTAAAACATGATGATTGTGCGAATCAAAATGGATGCAAGTTCTAGTCATATTGGGTAGCTTGTGCACAACATAATAGATCTTAGCATCACAAATGGAAACACACAAAGGTGGTGTTTTACAAAATTCGCAAACAATTGTGGAATGCAAAGGAGGGACATGTTTGGGCGGAAATGCATTATTTGTTGCACCAATATCCTAATGAACTTCATTTGGTTTTCCATCCTGTGAAAAACTTGGGCAATTTAATTCCATCGCACAATGCAAATGACCAACACAAGCAACTTGCCTAAAATTCAAACCATAACTATTTTTTTTTATGTGGGTGGTTTTCACCACACACCAAGGGTGGCCATTGTATTTGTTATCCATACCTTGCATTTGCTCTACCATGGTAGCTACCACAATTGCTTGAGGACGTTCAAACAAGATGATTCCATTGAACTTCTGAGGCAAAAAGGGCACTTGAACAATTTTGACATTATCAAAATCTATATTTTGAATTTCACTTCTATACTGCAATGCCTTAGTTATCTCCCTCAACAATCAATGACACTACTACTTGAAGAGTTCAACCCCCCATGAAATGCAAGGGAAGGGGAACAAACAAGGGAAGGTTCCAAGGATCTAGGAACTTTGACTAGTTGTGGATTGAGGGAGCAAGCAAATGCATGAGTCGAATGAATTGCAGAGCTTGAAAGGGGCAATTGACTTGGAATAAATGCAAAAAGTATTGGGCTTAGACCATCTAAAGATGGAAGGCTTGATAGGGTTGCAACACTAGTATGTAGAGGATTTCCATGAATGAAAACAATGTTATTTCGTGAGTGTGAGCACGTGAACATGATAGAATTTTTTAAAGAATATTTTTGTGATGTGGACTCATATTCATGGAATATTCCTTGCCATATAAACTAGAATCTAAAATGCCATGGCAGAATATTTTACCATGTGGACATGGATGAAATAAAAAATGGATGAAATTCATCACAAAAAAACCTTATTCAATGAAAATTTCCAAATGTTGTTATTTTTGGTAAATGGTTATCCTTAAAACCATGACTTGTTTATTCTCTAAAGTTTATTGAATAATATACTAGTGTTTGTTAGTGGGTTGGATGTCCTGTACAAAAGTATACTTAGAAAGGACATTCAAAATGTTCAAGTGATGTTTTGTCACTAAATTACAAAACATACATATTTTCATTCTTTAGTAAGACACAAGTGGCATGACACATGACAAAGATGAACATGATCTTGTTTTGGTAGAAGAAGAATGCAATCAATATTATTTAGGGTAATTTGCAAACACAAAAACCAATGTTTAGTGGGCAATCCATTTGTAGAAACGAGAACAATTTTAAATTCATTGTTTGTGTTTCAAAAAATGCCAATGAATCTTGCACTTCATACAAGTATTTCATATCTATTAATTGCCTCCAAATGTATTATGTGAAAATCCTTTTATCACATGTCGTACAACTTGATAGTAGCACTCCAATTATTCTAGAAATATCACCTTAGCACAATTCATTAAGCATTGTATAACTTCATTCCAACTCCATGTCAAAAAATGAATGAAAGAATCTATTTTGCCATAATACATCACATTTTATAGGTTGAAATAGAGATGTTTGTAATGCACCCACTTCCCCCAACCACCCAAGGAACCTACCATCATTTATATGAAGTCAACACAAATGCAATTAAGGAAATTTCCAATTGTCATTTCATATTGTTTTGTGCTAGAAGGTGGACCAAAGATGATGATGTAAATCCGTCCATACTTTGGTGGAGGAACTTCAATAGGTGGCAAAACAACATCTTCCAAAGTTCGTCCAACCTCCCACCTATTTATCTGTTATGTTGAAAGCTTGAGCATTGTTGCTCGCCAAATAGGCTTGTTATTGTGAGTTTTTGGCCAAGCTTCAAGATTTGCAAGTTGATTAGGAGGTGTTGTACTTTCATTTGCAAAAAAGGTCCAAGGAGCACATTTGTGCATTTCACAGAAAACAAATCTTGCCTCCTTCAAAGTTATCACCTCAAATTAAGTCAAGTCAGTCCTTACTTGCACTAGCCACGTTGATGGGACAAGTGGCCTATCAAAAAGATACTTCCTTCCAGTTTTTCCAACACAATGAGTCAAATCATCTGCACAAAACTAAAACTTGTGACCGATTAGTGTAGACCTTTTCAAATTAGACCACAGACCATTGTAGCGTGGACTAAATATGCCACAAAATGTTCTCTTGGTAATGATTATGGCATCGTAATGTTTCATCAAATTTCTTTGAATTGTAGAAGAATGAGTATTTGATGATGGTGGGCACCTCTCAATTCTCCACACACCATCCCCATTTTTGAACCTTTAATCCTTGAATTATTTTTTAAAATACATAATCCCTAACAATCCCATTGGACTCACTAGCATCAACATTTGAACTAGGGAAACCACTTGACATTGTGTTAACTTTCAATAAAGAGAAATTCACATGATCATGCCCATGTGAATCGCCTTCTAACCCTGGGGCTATTTTAGCCCTCTGTTTTGTGGATCCAAAAACTTCTTGACCCTCCAAATGAGGTATCCTAATAGCAAAGGAGGACCCATTGGTGTAGTTAGCGACGGTGTTAGCCATTTGTAATGGGTCACCAAATTGGCTTGCTCGCCATAATCTCAATTCATCCCTAGCAAGACCTTTTTCACATCTTCCACCATTCAAATATACCCTATAAGATGCACTTTATATGAATGCCCTAACATAATCATCATAAATCACAACGAAAATGCATTCAACATTTTTCCTAGACTACTACAACCAAATATTATGGAATGTTTCAGACATGTTACAAGTTGGCTTGTTGACAAGCTCATCCGGGCTAAACTTCTATAAGCATTTTCAAAGGAAGATAAATCATATATTGGAATCATGAAAACAATTAAACAACTTCACACAAAAAGTCAAGGTGTCTCACATGTAACATGAAGCCCCCCATTGACTCACACAGAAGTGCCAAAAACCCAACCAATTATTGAGCTCGTGAATTGCACTTTTAGTTATAGCCCTTAAATAATACCACCAAGACCAAATTGTAGCATACCGAACATCTGTTTCTTCCAAAGATGTTGTGTTTTTGTATTCGAAACACAAGGCCTTGTGTTGTTCTTGTAACTCCGGTGCAATCAATTATTTTGTATTTTCATCAAGTGATTGAGTTTAATGGAACATGACGCGCTCCTAAGTCCCTTGTTGAACCCACTTGAGGGTCCAACTATGTAAAGTTGCGGAAAGTTGGGACTTGGGGGTCGCTGCCGACTTCCAGCACTAAAAGGGGGTAGAAGGGCGTGCTAGAAGTCCCGGGATTAGACTAGGAAGAGGGACTAGATTATCAAGCTTGAATCTACATCCAAAGTCGACCACAAAAGGGTTAGTTAGCATTTGGGAACACCCTTGGGTGTTGGGACAAGTCACGGGCACTTTGACACACAAGACTCACCACGGCTTGGACTCGGGGGAAGCCACCACCTTCCCCCATATAGTATTCTATGTGTCTCACCGCGGAGGTTACATTCGAATGGCTCTTTTTTCTGGAACTCCCAAATTGGAGTCCCGAAACTGTCCCGAGTTGGAGTCTAGGGACTTTGGACGCTCATAACTCCTCGCCCTAAACTCGGATCGGGACGAGGTCTGAATCAAAGTTGTAGCTCTCGTCGATAGCTTTCCAACGCCGTGTTGCATTCCTTTAGGCGACATCAGAAAGAGGTTGATTCCTGACTTTTAATGGTCGGGAGTCAAATTGGCAGTTTGACCTTCTTTAGTCCATAACTTGGGCTGCAGATGTCCAAATGGCCCATGCGAGGCCATTTTGGGCATCTACACTTCAAGAACTTTCCATTGATATAAAGAACACCTCAATGTGAGGTGTTTTGACCTTTGAACTCGAGCTCTGAATTTTCGGGAGTCTCGGAGGACTCCATTTTCTCACTTTCGAGAATGTGAGTTGCATTTTCACACTTAGCCCCAAAGTGGGGTTGCGACAAAACAAGCAAGTTCATTGCTTGTCAACCATTTTCACATATGCATCTCTAAAATAGTACATGATATAGACATCATTCCAATTGGCATGTGCATTATTTGCCATGAACCATTTGAAATTAGGGTTTGCAAGACCAAACTTGAGCATCACCTAGTTGAGTTTTTTCCACATGACACATTAAGCTTTTGTGGATTCAGATTGCATGTCATGAATTACAATGGTGAGCACTTTGCAATACACCAGGTCATAAACATGACAAGCCATGGTGGTCCATTCCTAAACACACTTGACATGATCAACATCAACCAACAATTTTACAAATCACCACTAGGTCACATGCGCCTCATTAAATCAACCCCACTTGTTGGCCTATAAAGTGACATTTTAAACAAAAACACCTTTTACTTAACCATTTGTCCATGGAAACAATTATCTTAAATGTAGTCATAAGGACTTTTTGACTTAAGGAGAAGTATGTTATCCATGGGGCCTTTAATATTAACGTTATGTCGAAAGGATACAATGAGGTTTCGAATGTTGGGAGAATAGAAGGGTTAAAACTTGTCAATCACCTTGTCAAGTTTCTCACCTTGAAGAATTTGCACAAGTCCTTCATTAACTTTGGCCACTATGTTTAACCATTATTTTAAGTCATTAAGTTTAACCACTAGGTTTAGCCATTACTTTAAATCATTAAGTTTAACCACTAAATTTAACCATTATGTTTAACCATTACTTTAAGTCACTAAATTTAGCCACTAAGTTTAACCACTAGGTTTATCCATTAGTTTAAGTCATTAAATTTAGTTATTAATTTAAATCATTGAATTTAGCCGTTAGGTCTAACCAATGTTTTAAATCATTAAATTTAGCCATTAGGTTTAGCCATTACTTTAAATCACTAAGTTCAGTAATTAAGTTTAGCCATTATTTTAAGTCACTAACTTTAATCACTAGATTTAACCATTATTTTAAGTTATTAACCTAACCCTATGTTTCACTGGTTATAATGCATAATAGGTTGAAGGAATTTGAAATTGGACAACATTTTGCTCAAAGTACAAGATCAAACTTCAGGGGATAAAAATCCCAAATGGAAAGAGTGGTGGTAGATAGTGTAAGAGTTCACAAAGGAGCAAATCCAAAAGAACGTGGTGTTGGCCAAATCTAATGAATAGGTTTACCAATTGGAGTTGCAAGCTTATCAAACCACCTTTTTGAATTTTAAGTATGAACTACCTTATTTTATGTCTATGGAAATTACACAAGGATGATAGGATTAACATCATCTACCTTTGAACTTGATCAAAGGAACAAGCTATTGTAACCAAACTAGTCAGTTCGATTAGAGGAGGAATAGGTTTTTAAATCATACATTTACCTATTATAACCTTAAGTTTACATGTTGAGGTTACTCCTGAACTTGTTACACCATCATTAATGGTTAGTAGCAAAGCAAGAACCTCGGGGTTTCTTTTTACTACCATACCTTTGACCCCACTTTAGATAGGTGTAGGTTTATAATTTACTTTAATCTCCAACACACCACACATCAAAGGTATTTACTATGTTTATAACAACCTTTGAAGAGACACGTTTAATTGAAGTTTGCAACATAAATAAGTATTCAACTAATGAACCATGTTGAACTTATGGAGGGAACCCATGTTGTACTAGTTGATGATATTACAAACCAATGTGTTGACAAAACTAAAATTAATTAGATTTATAATTATTATTTCAAGGATGAAATATAATTTATGGAAGGATAAAATTACCTTGCATATTTTTGTAACATGTGATTTACCCTAACAAGTGACAAAACTTAAGTGGTTACAAAACTTGACAAATGACATGATAACAAATTAGGTGACATGTCAATAGGTAGTTAATAAACCAGGAGTCTACAAACCCAATAGTTAACAAAACATGTAGTATGAAGAACAAGTAGTTAGTTTTTGAATTTTGGAATTATTAATGTACATAGTAGCTAATGATTGTTTAAATGGTCTATACAGACTATTTACATTTTGAAATCATTTGTATATAAGAGGAGAAAAGGAAGAAAGGAACAATGAGATATTCTATTTTCTAATTTTCTTTTCAAACTTGAAACGGAAAATGGAACATTAATTTATTTTCAATCTTTTATTGTTGAATTTTTTGTAATATTGAATACATTTGCTTTAGAATTGTAAATAGGATTTGGATTTTTACTTTGGATTTATGTGTTATTTTTTTGAACCTATAATTGAAAATTAAAAAATTAAAAAAACCTAAATGGGAATATAAAAAATCCCATTAACAATATTTTAAAAACTATCATTATATAAATCATAATGTGGACACATGTAAAAACAAAAAGGATGAACCCATGATAGTTATTACTAAAATTAATGCATAGGTTGGTAAACCTTTAAAACCATTAAACTGTCCTTGTCAAATTTGTGGGATAGTGGGCCACAAATTGACGAACTATTTGAAGTTTGGTGAAATGCAACCCATGTTCAAGGAGAAGGAGGTAAAATTGTAGAAAGTAAACTTGTAGTGGAAATAAAAGTTGCTTATGCCTTAGTTAGCATGGTTGATGTTCATGTGACCACTCAAAGTAAGGTGACAAAAGAATAGGTGTTCAAAGATCGGGAAAAAAAAAAAAAAAAACTATAATAGACTAAAAATAAAGGAAAAGTTAAAGAAGCCTATCTTGGAAAACATAAATCATATGTAGGAAAATAAT
>Ga0116231_10001036_pt1 | contig 54805 bp, 27 predicted proteins | sample S1TSphgellanicum_2_FD_89695 | JGI IMG/M metagenome (GOLD analysis project Ga0116231, IMG submission 89695) | Host-associated microbial communities from peat moss isolated from Minnesota, USA - S1T2_Fd - Sphagnum magellanicum MG | ecosystem: Host-associated > Plants > Peat moss > Unclassified...
AAATAAGAGGGCGTGGACTAAAATCTGAAACCGAAGAAGGGGAACCGGTAAGGGGTAAGAAAGCATGAGTCGGGTTGCGGTGGGGGGGGGGGGGGGGAACAAACACAACAAGCCCACTTAGCCCAGCGTGCGCTTTGATTGAGCTCTCCAGTGTTTTGAGTTTGAGAGTCTCCCCTCTCCCAGGCCCCCTCCACCCCAGAGACTGCAACTGAAACCTGAGTTGAAAGGCAGTGGGTTTACAGAAAGGATATATAGGTAGGTGCTTACCCAATTTGCCAAACAGCACTCCCAAAAGTGAAGGTGCAGTGAAAAATAACTGAGAAGTACTTTTAGTACTTACCCCATTATCCATAACAATTATAAAATTTGTGTCTTGCAATCAAAGGCTTTTCTCTTTTGTTTTAGGGTGTTGGGTGTTGGGCCATTCTTTTTGTTTTGGGCACAGTCCAGTTAGAGGTACCCAGGACTACTACTTCAGGGTCTAAGATATTTTAGTTCAAAGTCAGAGTTTCTGAAACCCATCCCAAAACCATGAAGAGAGGGAGAGAGCACCAATGACACGCCTTTCTAAGGGGACTCTCAAGGGACTCTCAAGTGGGTTGAATCTCACCTGTCTAAAAGTTGAGGTTAGCTTTAGGTTACAAGATAAATATGAATGTGAAGCTAACCAAGTGTATGGCTTGCTATTGCAGGTAGTTTAAGTTTTTAGCGAGGAACATGGTCGGTAGTGTGAGTGTGGAGGTGCCAAGATGAATCTGGGTGTTACCCAAGAGCCAAAATTTCGCATGTAGGGTAGAATCACCCATCATCAAACACATATTTATATTGAACAATTTTTAATATTTTCTTCATTCCTGAACCAAATTGAATGATTTTTGAGTAATTGGACTGACGAACTGGAGGGCTCCAAATGTTTTTTGAGTGACAGAAGTAAAGGAGCAACGCAGGAAACACAAGAGTATGAGTGATAGGGTAGAAAGGCCAGTCATAGTATACTTAACGTAGGGTTTCTTGTCATTTTTGCAAGAAAGCCCATTGTTTATGGTGTCCAAAGAATAGATGGAGCCCTTCTCTTTGGGCATCTATCACAAAATAGATAAATCAGCCAAAATGGATTAGAGGCAAGAAACTTCCGATCCTTCGAAGTAGGAGGGTCATTTTTACAAAAATTTCTCGATCAAATACCTCATAGCTTATTTTCGAACCCATCAAAAAATCTTTAAATATTACTATGTTACCTTTAGAGTTACAAGATGATTTGCAAAGCTTTGAGATGGCGATTTCGAAGCAGTTTAAATTGCTCAATTTGAACATAAAATAAGAAAGTTATGCATTGATGAAATAGGAGGGATCAAAATGAAACAAAGTCATATTTTACAATTCGAAAAAACAAATTTTCTTCATTGCTCTTTTTTGGCTGCTCCTTTGGCTTTGCATTTCAAAGATGATTTGTAAAGCTTGAGAAGGCACTCTTATAACATTTTAAATGGCTCAAAATGGAGAAGATTTGAGAAAGATCTGCCAAAATGTTGGGTGATAAACTAATGTTCAGTGATGGGCCAGTTTACCTTCCTATGCTTCACAAATTTTGAAAAAATAACTCTAGAGTGCTTACTCACCGGCCTATCTATCCTAAATGTCTTATTCCTTGCCCAAGAGACTCTACCGAAAGGTGAGCGAAAAGGTGGGTTTCGCTCTCTAACTGGAACAGTTCCAGTTAGAGCAATATACGTAGATATGAGTGAGTCTCGGGTTTCCACCAAGAGACCCTGAAGAAGCCCAGGTGTACCCTCTAACTAGGACTGTTCCAGGAATGAATGAATCTGGTGGCAGCAGACACAAGGGAATTGATGTGAAGAAAGTGGTGGCTGAAGTACCGACTGAAAAAAGCTTTTGATTTTCATTTTATTTTTGTTGGGTTATGAGTGAATTTAGGAGTTCTCTCTTATGCTTAAATTGCAAGGAAAATAGAAGAAGGAAAGGTGAAGAAAGAAGTAATAAGTTATGGGGGCTTTGAACTTACCTCTCCACCTCATCCTGCAGTGGGTAGTTTTGGAAAGGGCACTGCCAACCTTCTGGGAGGGTGTGCGTGTGATGGTTAATTTTGTTTTTGGCCCTTCATTTCATAGAGTATCTCAAGATTTCACCCTTTGTTTGACCTAAAAACAATTTCCTTGGACACTTCAGTGATGAGGAAGCACAAAACATTAGTATTGTAAAATGAAAGAAATGGAGATTCACACTTGATAAATCTCAAACAATGAAATCAGTTGGCAATGAATATAGCAAATGCCAAAAATTGTTCTGATATATGTTGCCCTCTTTCACTCCACATTGTATCCAACTTCAAATGAAATCATAGATGAAGACTCTCTTCATGGTATTTATGTTTGAACAATCTTGTATCAGAAATCATTCTACTTGTTTGGATTGCAAGTAAGTATTGGATATAAAGGCAAAAATAGGCTCCTAATTTTTTTCAGAAATGCTTCAAAACCAAATGTTTTTAAAATCCAAAATATTGTTCTCCAAAATCATACCAGAGGTTCTCTCAAACCGAGATAAACCTCCAAAACAAACTAAAAACCAAAACCAAAGGCTCGTTTCAAAATCAAGAATTGAACAACCCTGGAAATTATCATGCGGAATCAAACAATTAACTCAATTATAGGATTCAACTTTAACATGCAGACACATTAACAGCTAGCATGACAATACGGTTTTGAATTTTTTAAAAAGAAAGAGAACCCACGAACTGAATAAATGGCAATGGGATGCCCGATTTAAGGAACCCCATAATAAGCAAAATGGAGAGTTTCAGTTGTCACCTTGACTTTGAGGTCCAAGTGAAATCATGTGGACAGTTGGTTAATAAATTTGACTGTTTCGAATGGGTTTGTTTTTTTGGTTTGGGTGTTGTTTCACTATTCTTTTCACAGGTGCTTCCCTCCATTATTACAATCTTTACAAAAAGTATATGATTTTTGGCAGGCCAATAAGCCTTGGCTCATGACACATGTGTGAGGTAAACCATGTGTTTATCCACTTCATGGTAAACTATATCTGATATGTAACTGTAGTTTGACATTCATGTCAGCCATCATGATGACATGAAATGCCATTAAAAAAAATTTCCTTGGGACAAGAACACAGTGATGTTTCAAATTTAGAACAAAAAAAAAAGTTAAAACTGGGCCCAGGCCCAGACGTTCTTTTGAAATTTTCAAACCAGACAACAACACTGGATCAGACCTAGATTCAGAACCTCATGTGACAAACCTCATGCAAGGTTTATAATTACAGAAAAAAAAAAAAAACAAGTCTAAAAATGGTTAAATGGGTGAAGAGAGTTTTCCCGAGCCTGACTCCCCAGACTCATTATAATGTCCCAAAAAAACATTACAATGTCAGAGTCAATGTCATACCTTCTGTTTTATCTGTTGTAAGTCATGGAGTGCACTTGTTGCTCTTGGAATAGCACTTCATGGCTTTGTTATGAAAAAGAGAACCAAAAAATTGTCATTTACAAAAAACTTATCAAAATTGTCCCCCAAAAATAAATAAATAAATAAAAAGACACTCTTGGCTTCTGACAAGATGCATAGGCTAGTGGTTGACAGGATTAATAATAAGATTCTTGTAAACAAAAACTGAACATAGCCAGTCTGCTTGTCTGCTTATACATAATGCTATGTTATATTGAAAAAATTGCATGCCTCTAGTGCTGAGTCACACCATCCGTGCAAAGTACCACGATACAATAGGACCACCTCTAGTCCAAAGGACCACGATACAACTTGGTTCTGTACCACGATAAGACTAGGGTTTCACAACCTGCAGTTTATATTCGTTTTGTCAACCTGTGACTATCGACCAGCAACCATCACTTATTTGTATGAGCAACTCACACAGCTTGAGCAGCAAACCTGTTCACCTTGAAGGATCACAAGATCCTGTCTAGTATACAGACAATCCTCAACTGTCCATGATCCCCTCCCCCAACTTCGCTCTAATGCACAGGGCCCACTTATGGATTGATCAATAAACAACATGTTTCAGGTTTGGGGTGGTTGATACATGCATGGGTCTGGTGAAGCTAAACTCTACACCTAATCCATCCATCATCTCCACAGCTGATACCCTAGTAGCATGCCTGGTGCAACATTTTGCTTGGGTGCTTTTCTATTCTTCTTTTTTATTTTCCCATATTTTGTTCTTTTCTGGGTCCTACCTAGTGGTTGCTTGTCTTGTCTCTCATGGAACCTGAACTGATTTTTCCCCAATCAGTGACAGCAGATACAAGAGGTTCTGATTGTTTGCAAGTTCAGAAGAGAGGGGGTGACAGGAGAGGGTGAACCAGCACCCACTATGGGACCTTTACCTTTTTGAATGAGGCCTCTTGATGGCCAGATTAAGCCCAAAGAATGTTAGATTTGGACTCAGAGAACCCGATTTAGTCTAATTGTGTGAAATAATTTAAATGGATTTTGGGGTTTTTAGTTTTTTTTACTACGGTATCCAATGTAGGTCCTGGTTCACCCAAGGGGAGGGGGTTCAAAGGTTGATTATTCTTGCATAAAAATTGATTATTTTGAGAAGTAATAATCCTAATGTCCACTTGGCCATATCTAACTGGACCAATTATTGAATCACCAACTCATTCAAAGCTCACCTTATGAACACCTTTTCGTTGCAGAGAGGGAAGGGACTTTACTATAATTGAGAGGGTTTGGTTTAATATCTCTATCCTTTAGGCACCACTCTGACTACCCAAAACAAAACATTTGAGTTGTAATAATCAACAAAATAATCATGAAATAAGCACCAAAACATAATTAGGGTTTTCAAAGTTTCACCTTTGATGAACATGTAATGGAGAGCATAATCCAACCTTAAATCATGGATGATATGAACAGCATTAATCAACATTTGACACACACCTCGCCCCCCAATCTTATGCTTGTGAAAAAGATAGGGATCACTTAGGTATAAGTAGGATGGCCTTGCATGCAAGTTTCTAGCACCTAATTGATAGTTGGATTGAGTTGCATTCAACATTGATTTTTATTTCTTTAGTAATCTCTTTTTTTATGAGGAACTTAATGATGATGATTTGTTGCTCTTTCTTTCTTCTCACCTCCAGCACTAAAATTAAACCCAGTTATTAGAGTCTTTTCTAGGACTACCCCCAAAGCAGCAGTCTAGGTCTTGACTGTTGACTCAGAGAGGTAGTTACTTAAACTAAGGTTCCAAGCACATGGGTTGCCAGTAGGTAAACTAGCCATAGCCCTTAATGCTTTGTATTCCAGTAATGCTATTTGGTTTCCATCTTATAATCTGAAGGGCACCACCACGTGGGGTGCATGAGAGACTCAATTATAGAAGGTTGTTGATCGGGGGGGTGGGGGGGTGGGGGAGGGGAAGTACATGAAACTGATGACCTAGTGTAAGCTGAGAACATGACCAAAGAACAACACACACACCTCCCTCCCCCAACCCCGGGCCCCTTTCCCCCCTTCCCACCATTAGGTGTGCACATGGCACAATTATGAATGGCAGTTCAAAAAGATACCATAATAGGATTTGGGGGACATGGCAGTAAAGGACCCTCTCATTATTGATTCAAGTCCTTCCACTTCAAAATAGATTTCACCACTTCCTAGTGTACTTCGTACCATACCACTTCCCCAAAGCCCTGCCCTAGGTTTAGGGTTTAGAGGGTGATGAGACATGTAAAATTCAATACATGTCTCATCATTGTCACTAGTCTGCATTTTTAGGTTGGGGGGAAACTGGATGGCCCAGCCAAGGTAAGAACTAAGGAACCAGTGTTGGGGGTTCTACTACAAAAATAAATGGAACTGGGAATTCGGCCGGTTCTCCAAACTTAGGACAGTTCCAGTTCTGGTTGGTTCCACACATAACTGGAACCAGGAATCAGGTTCTTCCAAAAACAAAAAGACAGTTTCAGTTCTGGTTTCAGTTCTGAAAACCAGAGTCGATTCTGACCACGGTTCTGCTTAACCCTGGACTGAAATCAGTGATTAACTACCAGTTAACCTCTGTTTAGCCCACAGTTCTAGTCTTTTTTTCCAATTTCTTTTTTTTTTCAATCTCAGGTCTTGCTCCAGTTTCAGTTTCACACTTAAACATGGAAGTGAGAACCTGATTCTTGGTCTGTTTCTTCAAAAATATAAGTTCCAGTTCTTATTTCCAAACCAGTTCCAAAAATCAGATGCACTTCCGAGTTGGATTTTACTAATTAGAATCAAAATCAGTAGTTCTAACTAATGTTGGTAAGATATGTGGTTTTGTCTCCATATGAATGTTAAGGCTTGATTTGTGATTTGTAGTTGTCATTCAGAGCTTTTAGATCTATAGTTGTACATAATTGTTACATTTTTCAATAATTTTGTCGGTTATCTTTTTACTGGTTAGTTATTAGTCATTAGTTTTCATTTCTATTTTTGTATATAAGTATAGATGATCATGTACTTAGAAACTAATGACGATTGTAATAAGAATTATGATTGTTATCATTGAATCAAATGAATTTTTCATAAGTTCTTCAGTTTTTTTACTTTAGAATCACAGAATATGTTTATTGTCTTGCTTAAAATGAAGTAATATATATTGTAAATCAAAGAAAAGAATTGTCGAATTTATTTTAATTTGAAAATCTTGATAGGAATTGAAAGATAAAACATGCCTTTTCCAATGAGCATGCACATTGACTGGATATGAATAAAGACATATCCAGACTTTGCATCTTTTTCCCTAACCAGGCCCTATTTGCAACTAGCAAACGTCTTTTAGGTGAGTAACCTTATCATAGTCATATTTGTAAGGACATTAGTAGCTTATAGATAACCATATTCTTTGGTTACAACAAGAAGGGTATGGGATATGAATTAAGTGTTAAAAGTAAGGTTCAGGGTTTAAGGACAAAGAAAGAAAGCAAAGTTCTTTTTGTTTTTGTTAAGCTTTATGTTGTTGTCAAGCTTTTTCAATCTTTCTTGTTTGCAACAATTGTATGCAAAGCTTGTGGTCTTTTGAAACTTATGATTCTTTGTATTGTCATTTCATTACCTTGTGTTTTCAAATCTATCTCACTTTGTTCCAACAAGCTTTGTTTTATTCTTGCATTTCAAGCTACAACTTTGGTTTGTGTTGTTTGTGAGTTTGGAGATTGTTACAAGAGCTTTGTGTTGAGTTGCATGTTGTTATGTGACCTTGGAAACTGTTATAGGAGGTTTTTATTGAACTTCATGTTGTTGTGTGAGGTTGGAAATGAGCTTCATGTTGTTGTGTGAGGTTGGAAATGAGCTTCATGTTGTTATGTGAACTTGGAGACTATTACTGGAAGTTTGTATTGAGTTTTGTGTTGTTGCATGATCTTGGAAATGAGTTTCGTGTTGTTATGTGAACTTGGAAACTATTACAAGAGGTTTGCGTTGAGCTTTGCATTGAGCCTTGTATTGTTATGTGAGCTTGGAGACTACTACAAGAGATTTGTGTTGAACTTTGCATTGCTTCAACAATGTTGTTATAATTCAACTATCAAACTCTATTGTTGCATTTGAATTTCGAATTTCAAGTTTTGACAACACATGCAAACATGTTTTTCCTTACCATTTTTCTAGTTTTGATGTTACATTTGTTTTCATGAATGTAAATTCTACTGTGTTTCAACATTTCATGTGTAACAACTCCAAAATTTGTATAAATGTAGCAATTGGGTTTTCTTTGTTTTATCATGTCCTTTTGATTTTACATTTTGTTCCTAGAATTCTTTTTATGATCATTTTGGATTTTGCAAAAGTTTGGGATTATGATTTGAATTATGATTTTGTGTGTTTGTCTTCGTCACCCCACTTAGGCTTTTTTGTTCAAGGCACCTCTACAATGTTTGAAAATGAAATGATTATTATTGAAAGTGTGGGTGGAGTGGGTGAAACAATGTGTGATTTGAACATGAATCTAACTAATAGCTTGTCATATGTTGAATTTGTACACCTAAAATGTGATGGAACTTGTCAAATAATGATGATGGTCAACTTGTAACTATAGAAACTCAAGTTTGATAATGGAAACAACACAATAGGACATCAACTTGTTGGGCTTCTTTGTGACAAATGACAACTTGTCAATTGATCTAGAAAATCAGCAAATCATCTACCAATTTAAACAAGTAATTGGTAACATTTTAAACCAACTTAGTTCTATTCTAAGGAAGGGGTTCATTCAATATAACAAAACAAATGATATTACATCTATGAAAACACATATTGATTGTGCACATCCTTGGTTAGTTGCAAAAAGAAAATTACAACTAACTAATAAATCTATGGTTAAGTTTTCTTAAATAAGTTATAATTGGCAACATGGGAGGAAAAGGATCATGCCAACAAAGGCTACTACCATGGCATATTTTGGTTCAATAAACCTTTACAAGAATGATGGTGAAGCATAAAAAATGTTTCTAAAGGACCTTGTATTTTATATTTGCAAATGTTATAGACTTCTAACCTCATGTGAAAACATTTGGTTATGCAAGTTAATGTTGCACCAATGTCCCCATGTTGAATTTCCATTTCATTCATCTCTTGTGGAACATTTTTTTCCTACAATGGTCGCAAAGACCATGAACAGACATGTCTTATTAAATCTAGAATCTACTGCTACTATTTCTTATAATTTTGAACTCTAGATGTCCAAAAGTGAGGTGGACACATTTGCATTAGTCATGAATTATTTAAATGACATTTGGACACCTAAACATGCTACTATTGGGTTGTTTGAAGTGCATGAAACTACTGGTAGTGCCATGGCTTTGTAACTTTAATATTTATTGGAAAATTTTGGTTTAATTCATGATCTAATCGTTTTTGTGAAAGATGAAAAGAATGACATTGGAACTATGACCATACCATTACAATTTATTATTGATTATGAACCTTGAAGCTTTTATGGGTTTATGAAGGTATTTACTTTGGGCATGTGATGTCCAAAACATATCAGTTTGCAATTAATGATGACAAGGTTTATGTATGTTTGAATTTGGTAAGTGTGAAAGATGTTTAAACCAATCTATAAAAAACAATCACATGGACAAAAAAGTCAAGCTAATGCATATAGGAATCGGAAAAAACATGCATCGAAAATGGCGCCAAAAGTTGAAAGCTCTTGTCAAAACAAGGTTTGCCAACAAGGTTATCATGTTTAAAAAGACTTTGAAATTTAAGCAAATTATATTATTATGTTATGGAAGGCAAAACACTCCAATTTTAAAATAGAGAATCATGAAGGCCCAAATGTGGGTCATTACAAAAATTATTATTCAATGTTTGAATCCCATGGTGATTACAGGTGTGTTGAACTAGTCAAGAGGTCATTGGTTATTGTTTGATGTTTTGGCTATAACAATAAATTTGATTGTGGCTATGGCAAATTCCTTTGGTTGATGGGAGTGACACATTTGACCAATTTGATGTTGTGTTCCAACTCTTGGGTTGAAATATGTGGCATGAGGTTATGAAGGTAATCAAACCCTTTTTAGATTTTTTGAAAATCTTTGATTCTCATCATGATATATCACCCTTGATGTTTGTTCCCCATTTCAAGTCATTATGGTTGTGGAAAACTTTGTGTGGTGTGGAAATGCAACCCACTTTGTTGTTTAATATGATGCAAAAGAAATCATCTTTCTTTTCACAGCAATTTTTGATCAATTGAATCCTATTGTCTAAACAATGTCTATGGTTTTGAATGATGGACATGATGGACCTATTGTTGAAATTGAAGAAGACGATACCAACATCTTTAGTGTTGGAACATCCATGGAACAATCTTCACATGTACTTATAACTAAAGAGTTATGCTTATTTCAGAAGTTATCTATCCCTTTATCCAAGTGTGTAGATTTTCTTACTTGATGGTGAGTCCACAAAAATTAATTTTCAAATGTTGGCTTCCTTGCCAAACAATTTTTGGGGATTATTGGGTTTCAAATTAACATAGATTTTTAAAAAAGTTTCACTAGTGTTTTGACAATTTTGAAATGCTATCATTGACAAGTTGAAAATCTTGATCAAATTATCAATATTCCAAACAACCTAGTTAGATGATTTGCGTTTGATTACGAGCTTGAATACATGTTTATGAATAATGTCCCCAAAAGCTTGAGCAATGTTATCCTTGGCCATGTGAAGATAATTTTGGCCAAGGTTAAAAGAATTTAAGGGTCTTTGAAATATTTTTATGGTGAGGGATAAAACACCCAATTTTTTAAAATTTTCTTCCTAATGAAGGGACTTGTGCTTCTTAACCCTTACCATAGGAAGATTCCCATAAGCAAAGGTCTCCTAACACTTGGTTATTGTAACATTCCATACCACTAGTTATGGCCAACAATAATATTTTTTGTTATTACAATAGGCACCTCAATTCATGATTGGGGTCTTAGCCTAGGTAAAAAATGGTGACAAATTGTTTTAGGAGGAGGATTTTCATGCAATGAATGAGAAGGTTGGACATGCACCTATAATGTTCTTTTTAAATAAAAAAATTGGGGTGGGGGAGGAGGGTTTGGATTCTATGGTTTTTTTTCTTCTTGTGCAACAATACACTCATGTCACATGCAATAGTGAACTATTTATCTTTCCTCTGGGGTGGGGATGATTTTTGTTATTATTTCATTTAATTTCAAGTTGGTTATTCTAAGACATTTCTTTTGTGCAAAATTTCATGCAAGTTGAACAAGTACATTTGTCTTGTGTAGAATTTGTTTAATTTTGGCAAGTTGGCTTGAATGAATGGACATAATGGTTTTAGGGTTAGTCCTAGAATTGTGATGTTTCATTTTCATAGAATCATTCATAAAAAAAAGAAAGGAAGGGGAGTAAATACATGTGAATTCATTTTCAACTTGTATATCTATTGTTAGTTGTGTTAATTAGTTGTGGCACCTCTCGAGATTGACTTTTTATTTTTAATTTTCTTTTTGCAATGAGCCATTTTAATTGGCCCATCACATAACAAATACTGAAACTTTGGGAGTTCAATGAAACACTAGTATTGGAAAATCTTTGAACCATAGTACCTTTTTAGGTTCAACACTTAGGTGCCAAATAATTATTTTATTTTTCAAATCATTTTGACAATGAAAAAATAATTTATGAAATTTGGTAATAAATAATAAGCAACTTCTTTGGTAGGTTCTTTGGACTCATAAGCTTAACATAATGAAAAGATTTACAACATTTTCCATTATTGGTTTTTGCAAAAATGGGGAGGAATAATGTTCTACCAAATTATAGGATAGATAAATGTTGTCAATTATCAGATATATGATTTGCAATTGTGGATTCACCTAGCAAGTAGCTTTCAAATTTCTACCAATTTTTAAATTTTTCTTTCCCTTGTAATTTAAAAGAAGTTCGGCAATTCATATAGATAATCTCTTGAAAAATTGGCATTTCCAAAAATACATTAAACTAAGGTCAGATTTGTCATTGCAAAAACAAATAATTTATTTTTAAAAAAACCATTTCGTTTTTCATAATGAAATTATTTTATTTTTCATTCATTGGAATTTTTGAATTTTCTTGAAATTCATCAAAATGAATGTACATACAAAATTATTGGATGTATGTGTAACAATCTAACTTAGTTCAAGAACAATTAGTTATAGACACAATATTTTAATTATAATCAAGAAACATTCTGATTTTATTTAGGATAAGCTAAAATTTCCTTAAACAAACAACATAAAATGCTTCAAGTTGGGCACATGACTTGGTTCTTTTGGTTCCAATTGATGAAGATTTGTGAAGGTCCCACCATCATCATTTAACCATGGGAAATAAAATCAACAACCAAATATAATTACTTCCTTTATGCTAGACTTTAAAAATATCCATTGATGTAATGTCTTAAATATCCCTACAATAGCAACCTAAGGAAAGAAGTGGCATTGTCATCCCCACCACAATGCTTGCATTGTCAATATTTCACTACCTTCACCTCTTTTTTTTCCCTCCAATGTAGCAACAATTGTCATTGTATGATCATCACCAAATACTTTAGCATTGTGAGGGCACCATGAGGTGTGCGTCTTTTTGTTTTTCTCTGTCCAATTTGTGAGTGAACAAAGAAAGATGCAAATGTGTGTGTGTCTCTTTGGAGCAACTTTTTTTTATCATTGATTTGTGTGTTGTGAATGAGCAAGTGAGGCATGTTTTTGGTTTACAATCCTATTGTGGGATGAAAGGAGGTTCAATAAATTCTTTTACTTGGATGCAAACCTAATGAGAAGGATAGCTGCCTAAAGGTGAAAGAAACAAAAGAACGGGCGGTTGATGTTGATCATTTTCTTTTCTTAGTTGTTATGTGTTTGTATTTTGTTTGTTACAAGTTTATGGTGTTGGAGAATTGGATGGTGTTGTTTTGGTTTGTTTTATTTCATGACAACTATAAAATCAATGGCATGTTTACTTGCCCATGATGGTGAAGCTCGGTGGGAGGCATTGTTGTGGCAATTTAATGAGGAAGTAGGAGATGAAGAATATAAAAGAGGCACCTTGCTAATGAGATAAACATCTAGGTACTCTTGTTGTAGTTGTTAAACATAATATGTGTGAATGTGTTTTGCTCTTAAAATTGTCGAAAAGAAAATGCTCCAATCTAAAGGTTCTTTTGGACTCTTGAATTTTTCCACTACACACAAGATTCCATTAAGACCAATTATGTAGAAGTAAACCATGAATAAATATGTAATACTTGGTGGAAGTGATGAAGGGCACTAAGGAACAAAAAGGCTGGTTTGTGAAAGGCATCTCCATCTGGTTAAAGGCAATAACAAGGTGAGTTGTTGTGCGATTGTCACAATCCTTCTTTTTTGCTACATTATCACTATAAATTGTAGATGGTAGCAACCTACATAATTCTTGTAAAGCTTCAATACCATTCCAATTTACCCATTAGCATTGTTGCTATTACTTTTACCAAATGAATACATTGTCAACATTTGAAAAAGCTCAAAAGAGCCACAACATTGGAGCCAATATTGTTAACCTTTAGTTAGCAATCTCCTTATTTCTAGTCCTTCACATGTATGTTGTGATGTTGAATGTTTTTCATTTTTCATTTGTGCATAACAGATAATTGACAATTGTAGGAGTCCACCCCTTTGTGTTCTTTGCTGGGATTTTAGTTTCAAAGAGGTCCACAATAGGGCCAAAGACTAAAGGTGCCACCATGGACAGGGAAGATTTGTTCTTGGTGTCAAGAAAAAAAGGGGAAAAAAAACTATTGTTACAAAACCAAAATCTTTAAAACTTTAGAATATAATTATTTCTAGTTTACTTTTAGGTTTTAAAGCCACAAACATGTTCTCTTTCTATGCACCCTCATTAATAGCTTAATAGCTTGGGTAATTCACAAAGCTCCTCTTTCTCTTAGCACCTTGCCATTGACTACGACAAAATGTAAGGTCCAACATAAAGTGAATGAAGAAATCCTTCACATTTTGTATTTGATTGTTAAGTTTCTGACCTTGATTTTGTGCCCAACAACAATCTTGTGCCCACACAAAAAACTTTCTTGAAATGCAAAATCTCTAGCGAAAACTTCAATCTTGTTGGGCCTTCATCATTGGGCGCATTAAGTGTGTGTGAGCATCTACAAGTATGTGCTTGCATAAGTACTTGGTCGTTCAAAAGCTCCAATAGAAGGAAAAGTAGTTGTTGATCATATCTTAGCCATGGTAGGTCCAGAAGTGACCTTTGTGGCATGGGGTCCTAGTGAGGCACTAAGGCTCTATATTGTCTTAAGTCGTTCAAATTGCTCAACACTTTTGATTTTTCCATGGGAATTTAACAATTTGTGATGAAAATGTTCTTAGACATATTTCCTTACCTAACCTCCAAGAAACCAGGACCAATGTTTTTTTAATTGGCGAATTTTTGGGAAAATTCGACCTGAAAAATGTGATTCTGACCAATACAAATGACTTTTCATGGGAAAAATGGTCCAAATTCGCCAAATTTCAGAAAGAAAAAATTTCAAATCGCCAGATTTTTACAATAAGTTCCAGTAGGTAGCCAAGAATATAGAAGGATCCCGGTTATTTTTCTACTTTCATATTTGACATGTAGCCAGAATTGGCTAAAATAGTTTCTGGATGGTTGCCACCTTGGCTACATCACAAAATCCTTAAAAACCCTGACCAGGACCAGCTGGTATGTTCAAGAGTGGATACCAGACCAACACTGGTTCTTTCTCAAATATTGGCCTTCATGTTGAATGTGGGTACCAATTTGTGAACCACCTACCAGACTGTGATATGAAATTTGCCAGGAGTCTTTCTAAAACAAAATATTAAACTAAAGGTGCTTTTCACATTTAATGTTAAGTCAGTGTTAAGTGAAAATCTAGGTGGCATCTTGGGTGGCACCCAATGTTAAATTGGTGATTGTTTAAACATTAAGTGAATGTTAACTTAACATAAAAATTTCATGGTAAATAGGTTTAGGTCCTTAATGACTAGCTTGGTGTTAGGGAACTTAATACTAGAGTCCTTAACACCAAGTGTGCAGGCACCTTAATACCCGTATATGTTAGGTGCAGGTGCTATCAGATACCAAACTAGTCTTGATATTCAATACAATATCCATACCCGTGTAGGAAAGTCATCCAATATTTTGTCCTCCCATAACCAAATGTGCTAGGCCTTTTATCGAGGCTCGCCTGTCAACCAAATTGCATTTCTTTCCTTTGGCCTGAAAGTCTCGGCCAGCTGCCCGAAATGCCCAGTCTAAGTTTTGCCACAACCACAACCTTTAGGTTTAATTGGTGAGGTGTTCTCCCTAATGCATTCTAACCAATGACCCTATATAGGAGAAAAAAATGGGTTCATGTACAGATCTATCTACCTTGAAGTGAAATAACATGAAGTGCAAATGAGAAAATGAAGTGGAGAGAGACATCATTATTCATTTGGCATAACACTCCTTTATTATGGAAAACGAAAGCAAGGCCAAACACAACATTCCCATGACTAAATGAACTTTCACAACATTACAAGTTTATTGAATTCAAACTCTTGTATGGAGACCTTAAAAATTTATTATATACTCTTCATATCCTATTACAAATCTTATATTAAATTACTAATAAGTAGAATGTGTTGATAACCTTGAAAGGATTCATGGCACAATAATACTCAATCTTATGGTCAATCTAAAATGAGTCAAAAGTCTAACACAAAACAACTAAATAATGGAACATTGCTACTTACCCACTAACTTCATCCCTAGATGGCAAGGAACCAAAGTGGCTTCTAAAGATAAATTCTTGGTGATTTATTTTGACTCACCTATTCTAATAAACAAATTACTTATCCTAAAAGCATTCCATGCTATACCATGGCAGAACACATTATAGTTCTACAATATCATCTCCAATATCGTATTATGGCATGAACATTATGCCTTTTCAATCCCTAATTTTAATCTCCTACAAAGACCATTTTTAGCAAAAATTAAAGATGAGTAGATCAAAGCAAGATAAGGCATACATAAAAATTGAAATTGTGTATCACTCATGTAACTAAAATAAAGTATTATCAAACTTGGGCTCAATGTTATTATGCACTACTAGTATGATCAATTGCTAATTAATGAAAAAAAAAATTATTTTGTGAAAATTAAGTTCCATTTGAATGAAAAAGTTAACCTTACATGTGACTCGAATTGAAATTTTCAATTCAATTCAATTCAATTAGATTTAAGTGAAATAGATTCAAATTTAATGAATTCAAATACATTGAATAGAATTTGAATTATTCCAATTAAACTAAATTTAATTCAACAATTGAAGTAAAATTCAATTGAAGAAAAATGAGATGCAAATTGGTGGACAAGGTATTGAAAACATACTTGTGAATATGGTGTTAGAATGTTTTTTTAAAAGACACAAATCCAAATCTTTATTTTGGAATGGGCTAAATATATTCCAATTTGAAATTGTCCAAGTGATGATTATGACTTATAATATTTTAAGCTGTCCTACCTAAATCAACTTTCATGAATCATCATTGATAGAATTAAGTGAAAATACTTATCAAGTATCATCCATTTATTTTATTAAAATTGAAAAAATCTAGTTTGAAAAAAATGAACTAGAAGCAAATGAACTTTTAGAATATATTTTAAATATATTTTAAATTAATTATTTAATATATGTTTAGAGCTACATTTTCATTAGAAAATTGATTGAAATAGATATGTATTTAGGTGGGATATGAAAATCATCATATATTTGAACAAGCCATCAAAAACAAATTACTTTCTCTTTGTTAGAACCTACTTGACATTTATTTAAAACAAAAAACCCTCACTCAAAAATAAACATCAAAGGCTATTTATATTTTAATCTACTTCAAACCTTTTTTTACAATTTAAAAATTAATGCACATTAGTGAATATTTATCTTATCTTTGATTATTCAACTAAAAACATTCAATGTTTCATAACTCTATAATGGGTGTTCTTATTTTAAATCTACTTCCTCCAAATTTAAGAAGGTAATCCAACTATTCATTTTATTTTGCTTATGCCTATACTCCAAAAAATTTAATGCAATCAGAGGACATGTTATCCAACTTACTTTTCCTTCATTGCTTGTAGGGCATTATGAATAATGGAACACCCATAGGAAAAATGGCTAATTGAAAGTTCAAAAACCACACGTTTTTCAAAATGTTCATGCATTTTTTGAAAGAAAAGTAAAATGTGGAGCATTCCATTTTTCATCTTTCTTTTCCTCCATGATATAGGTGCTAATTACCCACTAGTCATCACAAGGAAAATAATAAAAATCAGATCAAGTTTTTTTTTGTTCAATACAACCTTTGATCGTGGGCTTTATTAAAAAGGTCTATGCAAGTTGGACCCATGGACACTTATCTAGTTTAGCCCAAGGTCAAGGGCTTTACCTTACATGGAATAACTAATTACTAATAATTTATTGTGACCTAAAAAGGATGGCTACAAAAATTAAGAAATGTAATGACACATTCTACTTACATATTGTAGTGCCACAAAATTAAATCAAACAAATAATTCCATTTACTAGATTGTACAAGTTGACACACTGGAATTAGGGGCTTAGAGATGTCCCCCAAAGAACAATTCCACAGCTAGGGCACATGCACATATATCAAATTGACATAAGTTCCATTTTTTTTTTCGACAAGTTGGATAAAAATTTTAATTCAATTTTAATGCTTTAGGATATCATCTTAAAAATCTACTACATACATGCATTCGTCACCTTCATCTCAAAATCTTAGAATTGTAATTTTTTTTCTAAACATAAATCCCATTTTCTCTCTAAACATAAGACCTCGTTTGCAACTAAACCCCATATTAGTTATTATTCTTTGCTTCCCTCAATCCTTAACTTTATGTTTCTTGATTGGGAAATTCTATGTTGATCAAGAATTTTGACAATTTGATTATTGTTTTCCTTCCAACTACTCCCTTCTTTCCCACTTGTCCCGCCATCCATCCACAAGATCCATATGACTGTCATTTTTAATCTGTCATACTCATTTGATCAAATGATGCGTTTAATCTACCAAGCTTTAATCCATCATGGCCTTTTTACATTGGTGGAGGATTTAAGTACTTTTTCTCTTAGTCAATGCTAATTTTTCTCTAACGCCCTTCTTTGATCTTTATGCTGTGAAAAGCTCTTGGAGCAAGGATGTGCGAAAAGATGAGGTTCACCCTTGCCTCCTGCCTCAAGGCACAGGTCCTCAAATTTTACCCTACATGTAAAAACCAGTGTTATGCATGTAAGTATCAATAGCCGAATATACGACGTGTAAATCTCATGTAAGATTAAATCATTTACACTTACACTTATCCTGTTGCAGTGTTTTCTTTTTTTAAAACACTTATACTTACATGAGGTCAGTGTAAATATTTGTCAAATACACTAACACGACCCTGTGTAAATGTTTTGGGGGCATTACATATAGTAAAGGACGTCGGGATGAGAAATGAAGCCTCCCCTGAATCCGTGCGTCTCGTCATCCGTCTCGTCATCCCTCTGTCCATCCGTCCGGTCGTCCATGCGGATGGACACCCTGAAAGCTCCGAGGTTGCCGGCTGCACACCATCCCTCTGCTGAGTCTGACACTGCAGCTTTCTGCCCACCAAGAATGGGAAGGAAATATTACATATATTAAAGGACGTTGCCCATCAAGAACGGGAAGGAAATAAACCAGGAATGGCCCTCCATCCATGTCCCTATTTGGATACATCATCATCCTCCATGTGCTGCTTGCTTGCTGGACGGTGCATAAATAATCACCATGTATGATGAATAATACTTACACATGACCACATGTAATGCGGTTTTTTCGTTTTTTTTCGGTCAATTTTGTAATGCACCGATCCTGCTTTCTGGAAAGTTTGGATGAGTTCGAAGTCCCTATTATACAGGGTTTGCTTTCTTTCAATTTTTGTGATTAGTTATCCCACAAAGAGGATTTAGCCATATTAGGCTATAGACCATAGTAATGACGGTGAACAAAACATTTAAGAATATTTATGCTTTATATGTATTTGGCGAATTTAAATTATTTTTTCTAAATTTGGCAATTAGGGCCACTCCTTTTCACAAAAAATGTTAGAATGTGTAGAAAAAATAAATTTCAGGTTGAAAAAATGAAAATAAATTCCCCCAAAAAGAACCCAGCAATGTGGTATATAGAGAGGTTTTGGAAGTGTAGTTTGTAGTTGTAAGTTTGTAATATGTACCGTCAAATACACACACACCTGTGCATTAGGCACGGGTCCACACTAGTGTAAGTGTAAATACTAAAATTACTTGTAAAGTCACCCTGTCTTTGGGCCTCCTTTCACCCCAAACCATTCTTTGAGGGGTATCCATAAAGTAAGAAAATTTTATTGACTCTAGGAATGAAATACTGAAAATCAGCATTTAATGCACAAGGTTCAAAACTAATTATAGTAGCTTTACAAGTAGGAGCAGTGAAAATATATGCAGCAAGAGTGGAGGCGCTGAAGAAAAAGGAAAGACAGGGCGAAACTTACTTCACCACAAAAACTGGGGTCCCCCACCCTTGAATGCTAATGTTTTTTTTTGGTAGGTCTTTATTTTTTTGAATTTCTCCTCTGTATGATCAAACTCAGGGTTCTAGTGTTGTTTTCCTTTCGTTATAGGTAATTTTATTATATACCTTCTTCAATGACCATACCTTCTTGCAAAGTCATATGAATTAGTTGTGGGTGTATATTTTGATAGTTTTTAAATTTTATTTTTTTAATAGCAATGGGCCATTTAGCTGGCTTATCATCAAAAACATTATGAATTCTCCCCTCCTCAAGTAAAAATCGAATTTTTTACATTGTTTAATATTTGCATTGTTTTACGTAGTCGTGTAAAATCATATAAATATAAATACTTTTACTTATTGGATCGCATAAAGTTACATAAATATAGTTACATAAATCTATTTATTTTTGCACTTACACTTACACTGTTTTACATATACATGAATGTAAATGAATATTATACACTTGCATGAAGTGTAAATAAATTTCATTATGGGATTTACACTTACAGGGAGAGTAAGTCCGAAACCATTTACACACACAACACTGGTAAAGACCTTGTCCCCTTTTTTTTAATTTAAAAAAAAAGTGTGAGCATTCAGCCTATTAATATAAGGTTGGGATAGAAATCATGATTTGTAAAGCCTGCCCCAAAATACGTTCAGAAATTTCACATACGTCTTTCCATGTAGGGTATATAGTTTGAGGAGCAATTCTATATGAAAATAAGTGACTCACAGCGTGAGGTGAGAACTGAGAACGTGTCTCATATTATGACACAAGGGTGCTCCTACGGCTTTACACAGCATAAAGAAAGATGGGGAATTGTAAAAGAAAGCACCTCAGAAGAGTGCTTCACCCCAATACCTCCTACCCCCGCACTTTCAATGTGTTGAGTATAAGAGCCACTCCTTATCAAAGGGCCAGGAAATAGCCTATGGAATGGCCAGGAACAGCTGAGGCAACATGGCATCGTCACCACAGACCAGTACTTTTGCACAGCCCGCAAAGCAAAGCCTCCTCCTCAACAAAATTGGACTTCTATTGCACTATCAGACATTAGACCCTCCCCAATGTTCAAACCTGGTCTACATGCTGAAAGTTCTGAACTTCTATTGAGGCTTGTCAGGATAAGTTATATGTTACATTCAACAGACTTATGGTGCATTCACACTTGAAGTTAAGTCAGTGTTAAATGAAAGTCTAGTTGGCATCATAGGTGGCACCCAATGTTAAATGGGTGATAGCTTAATGTTAAGTGAATGGTAGCTTAACATAAAATGTTCATGGTAAGTAGGTGTAAGTCCTAAATGACGAGTACGGTGTTAGGGAACTCTGAGATACTCGAGTCCCTAACACCAAGTGTGAATGCACCTTTAACTGCATTAATACTGTGACTGCAGAAAGGTTTGGTAGTGGGAAAAAATGCTCAAAGTAAAACATACCCATTTCAAAATTTGGCCTGTGCTATGTGTGTGCAAAGAGTGACAATATTTTGTGCACACCGGCTGTCAGAAAATGAGTCAGGAAAAACCCAACTATCAAACTTCAAAATTGCAATCCTCTTTCCATTTCAGAAAATTTGTTCACACCTATGAAGACTTATTTCTTATGTCAGAAGTACAATCAAAATGCTGCAGCAGCTTGTCCTATTAATTTGCTGGGTTTTTAGCCCTGTCTGTTTACAGACAAGGTTTATAGTATTAGTAGTACTAATATACACCTGGTGTCAAATAGGCTTGTGTGTAGATGTGCAGAAAAAATGTTATGGCCAATGAAATTGCTGCACTTGACAGTTGAAATTTTCTTTTCCTTAGCTATTTTGAGTGAACTAATAGTTAAATGTGTAATACAGTTTTTTTGGTAGGTTTGTGAGAATTTTAGAGGACCAATGGAAATGATAGAAAGCAAACATTATTTTCCAACTGTGTGTAAACCTGAAGACAAAATCTTAATTTTGTTTTCTTAGTTATCTTGAGTGAAATAACAGTTCAATGTGTAATAGCTAGTTACACATATGGTTGTAGATAATAGCACATCACTTGTGCACTTTGGCTTTCATGTGAAAGTGATTTATCCCCAGCAGAATATGAGGGAAGCATATTAAGGTCTCATAATTTATGGTAGGTGACATGGGTCTAAAGTAAGCAGCACAGGCTTTCTAAAGACCATTTTTGACAGGGCAGGGGTAAAGGCAACATAATTTGGGTCTGTAAGGGTCTTTAATGTGGCTTGTACAATGGTGGGCCCTGTTTAGGGCTAGCGTCTCCTACCCCATTTATTACCCTCTTCATTTTTCCCTTCATTTTTCGCTTACACACTTATTACTTGTAAACACATTGTCTGTGAAACTGTCAAGGTGGCAGGGGTTACAAAATGAAATGTAGGTGGGAGGTCTCTATTTTAAGACATGCTGTTGCAGTAGGTGAGGGTTTGTTTAGGTTAGGTCTCCTTTTAGGAGGTCCTGCCCTTTCTTTATTTGATACGCTTCTTGCAACTGGAGGGGAGTTCCAGAATTTGATGTCCCCTTGTGGTTTGCTCTCTTAGGTGGTTCATTTGTCTTCTTGGACATGGGTCCTTCCATTTTGTTCCTTGTTTTCACTTTTTATTTGTTTTGGGTGGCAGGGTTTCATCAATGTACGCCATGTCATGGCACCTGCTACAACAGAATATGGTTTTTCCTAAATCAGCGAGCCCTTAGCTCATGACATAAGTGTGAGGCAAGCTTTGTGATTTCAAACCATTTCAATGAAAAATATGTGTGGGTATTATTGGGTATTATTGAAGTTTGACATTAATATAATAGTGGATCATCATTTATGATAGTGTTTGGAGGGGGAACGGGACAGTCCAGACAGTTTTCTTTAGACCTCTTTCATTGGTCTACCACCAATCAAAGAAACCCTAATTCGGAACACTCCAATAGTAGAACCGCTCACATGGCCTAGTCATGCAAGCGTGGTGAGAAAACTTTTGCTAGTCCCAACATAGACATAGAGTTGTCTTCTCATTTGGGCTACCTATATAGTTTACAAAGACTTTGGGCATAACATATTGGATAACGTTGTTCTGCTATTTGGAACGAATTGAGAACTTGAGGATTACATTGGGCACATAATAAATCTCATTTGGGCAGTTGGTTGGACAGTGGAGGGGCCATCCAGAATACATTTGGGAACACCAAATTCAAAAAAATTCCATCCACCTCTTTTTCCCTTAGAAGGGAAAACAACTGAGCCTCTTGGGTACATGTTGCCGCACCTCATTGGCTGTATTTGAATTTCTAATTGTGTTGGTCACCTTTTTTGGCCTTGGCAACTACTAAGGCCATGAATTTGTGGGGACATAGTGTTTCTACTTTCAAACGTTGGTGCCACCTCCAACTAGGTTTAGAAGTTTTTAGAAGACTTTAATCAAACACATGTTCTTTTGACATCATTTCTCCAATCATCACAACAACGAGTGAATATTGTGCTTACAACAAATGGTACTCGCACTTTGGCAAATGTAGTCATTGTTGAAATCATCCTTAGGATCCTCGACACCTTAAAAATGATTTCATCCTTTTAGTAGAAAAAATATTTGGATGTTTACATTAGTAAGTAGACAACTTTCTTCATCAATGTGGTAACATGGCATGATTAATGAAGGGCTTTGGAGGCCCTACATTTTCGATTATACATTCATTTTATAGACAGAGGGTGTCAATGACTCTTTAGAGAATTTCACTATCTTGCTTTGAGCAATTGTGGCAACAAGAAAAGTTTCTTCTAAGCTTGGTGTCTGTCCAGGTTTTTTGCAATCTCTTTGCATGACTTTGCTTCGTGCTACTGGTGGTGGGATTAAGTCCTAGGTTTTGTGTTTTCTCCTCTTAGGGATCCCCATTGGGTGTTTTGCACTTTTGGGTGTGGTCTTTTGTTTGGACTTCAATCCTTTCTTTTTTCTTTTCTTGTTCCTTTGTCGGGTGTTTTTCCTTTATTTAGTTATTTATTTTAATCATGAAACCTTGAAACTTCCAGAATTCTGGATAATGTGTTATGGTGTTGAAAACCTAAAATGAAATCCACCAATTTTGAAATCCTTTTATTTTTGCTCACTCAATTTGATTTTTTATTACTCCTTACCATTATGACAAGTATTATTGTGATGAGTGTTGTAAAGAATGATTTGTATGGATTATTTGTTATCAATGAAATTTGATTTCATTGTTTTATGGTGTTGGTCAACATTTTATGCATCCATTTCTTGTAAGTGTGGAAAATGAGAAACAAATTGAACTTGCATCTTTGTCAATTTTATTACTGAATCTTAATGTGTAGAGTTTCATGAGCTTATTAATACCCTAACATCTAGAAAGGCATAAAAATGATCATGCCCATAAAAACTATTACAAACTTTAACATGATAGGCATAAACATAAATGCAACATAAATATGACAACATGAATAATATGGTTTGTAAATGTGCTGCAGTGGGTTGATTACAAACTTATGGACACTCTCCAGATAGAATTGACATAGCCTTTCCATTTGGCCCACTTGGAACAAGATGGAGGATGCATGGAAACTATGGGAACTACATGAAGAAAATTTGACAAAGCATATGTGATAAATTTAGGGAACACATGTGGGGGGGTTGTTTTGAAGATTGCTGAAAATTATTCAACTCAGTGGAAAGTGATTGGTAGTTGACAACTACTCTTAAGGTGAGGGCAATTGAAAGGATTATGTTCCCAAGATGTTCTTGCATGTTCCCATTAAACTTAAATACAATTATCTAGAATGTTCCCTATGATGTTTCTAATAAACATGTTGTTCATCCCATAGTATGTGCATCACAATGATGCAAGACCATAGCAACAATTATATTTTGTGAGTGTCAACCATGGTTGGGGAGGTCGTATGAAGAAACCAAAACAAGGGGAGTCCAAGGAAGGTAGTGGTATTACTGCATTGTTCTTCAGTCCCAAAGTGATTCACATGACCGATTGTGGAACTTTGCTTTGTTATTTATTTGGAAGCTTTAGAAAAATGATTTCAAATAATTGATATCATCAATCTACAAAAATGTAACACATAATTGTTTACTATAGAGTGGAAGGTCAATTTCCACATGGACAAAACAAATCATTAATTTTTAGAAAAACTAATTCTGGTTTATAAATTTGAATTTATTATTTTTCATGATGTACTATGATATCCTCAAATGGGTGAAATTATTCAGATTGTAGCCTGCAATAATTATGATGGTTTTCAACTTCTCAGCTTAACATTTTCACAAATACTCTTTTTGCTTTCAAAGATTATTAAATGATGGAACTGGCCTTAGTGTAAACTATTAGACTTGAAACTAATAGTGTGCGGGTGTTTTTTTCACTTTTGTGGTGTAATCACAATGGCAACCATCCACAGGAGGATTGAGCCACATTTGGCTACAGGGCAGGTAGGATAGTAAATGTTTTTTTGGCAATCCTACTGCTATTTGGTGACTTGCAAGAGCATGCACTCTAAATCTCATAAGTCCAGTCCAACAACCCAACAATGCTGCTTTTTTGGTGAATTTTTTCAAAAAATTCAGAAAAACATTGAAGGGATCAAGGCCCTAAAAAATATATAAAAAATAGAAAAATCACATTTTGGCAAAATTTCACGCCCAAAAACTAGCTTGTAGTGGGATGCTTTATTTTTGGTGATCCCAAGAATTGCATAGTACCCAAACACTTTTATCAGGCTTCTAAGTTCCAACACACTCTGAATTCTTCAGGGCATCAGAAAATGCTCAATTTTGCCCCATAATATGACCATGTTCTTGTGCAGTATCCTACTTAGGGACAAGCAGGGTACGGGAGATGAGCTGCAATGTTATGTTAAGTCTGGTTAGGGTAGTACAGGTGCAGCTTCAACACATGTCTGTTGAATAATTAAATAATTTCCAAGATTCCATTTTGAAGAATAAAATATCTCTCAATGTACCAAAAGATACCCCCTTTTTTTTTTCCTTCACAAATTTTGGTTCTTTGCAAAAAATATGTTTTGAAAATTTTCAATATTTCTACATATGATGACTAGTGTAGAAGCAGCCAAAGGTACTCTGATATTTTGTCACTCGGATCCATTCCAACAACAAAAAATGGTAGATCATCATGCTGCAACATTGTATGACATTTTGAACTCCTCAGAGACAGAGTCAGACCAAATTGTAGCATTAATCAGGATTTCCAAAGCTGCAAAGTGTAACATGTTTGGCCATGGCTCCTAACTGGAAGAGGGGCAGATAAAACTGGAGATATCATTCTATGGTTATGGAGTGTTCCTTGGAGTTGATATTCTTGTAGTGAATAGACCAGTGTCAGGTGGGTATTTGATTTTTGACATACCAACTGGTTGCGGAGGTCAAATACTTTCAGAGTCTAGAAAAACTGCCTGTCGTGAGTTTTTCTTTTAAACTCTTAATAAAATCAGAATCAAAGAATGCATGTTTCAGTTATTTCAAAAACCCCAAAGAACCATCCACTTTCATAAAAGAACCAGCAAAGAAATGGTGGTTATCTGGGTGGATAATTTGACGGGAACTGCGGTTAGATTTGAAAACTGGGTATTTGGGTTTTTTGAGGTCCATGGATACGAACTCCATCAATTACCCGGATACCCAGTGGATGTTTGGTGCAGTTTGTAATACCTGCCTAATCACTGGCATTGATGCTGTGGACTACTGTTTTACAGCTTATTCAAACCTTTGTTCTCATCACTTGCAAACTTGGTGCGGGACAAAGGTGGTTGTGGGAGCTTGTCCCTTCTTCTTCTTCTTGCAAACTCTTGATCACATGTGGGCAGCCTGTCCCTATGCTTTAAGTCTGGCATACACAACAGTTTGAAAACTGAGGACCATGTTCCTGGTACGTTTCTGGTACATACATACATACATACATATATATATATATATGTCTCAGGTGGTCGGATAGTAGGCTTACAGAGCATGTCGGAAGAAGACATGACTTGGAGGAGTAGGTGCCAGGGAATTTTTTTGGAGGAACCTGGAATGCCAGAATGCCTTTTCTTTTTCTGAATGTGGGGTCTATTTCATGACAGGATATATTTCACTGAAGCATTTTCAAACAATTTTTATATTTATTTTCTAGATTTTACATTTATTTTATTTTTCTTGTGACACATGTTGTCCACTTGATTCTCCCAAATATATTATCATTTGTGATGTATGTATGGGTTTTGGTTTTTAAGTAATGGCTTGTCTTCTCATTGGTGATAATAGCTTGAAATGAATCACCAGCTTGTTACACAACCATCTCTCACAATAAGTTTGAATTCCCAATCTCACAACTAAACACAAAACATAAGGAATGATTGCACTCAGATTTCTTCTAGGGGAATTGAACTTGAACTTGGAAACATCATACCCATGTACTAGAAGAGTTGTGCACTCACATAAACACCAACAAATCCCAACTTAGAAACAACAAACCCCAACACCCACACAATTTGGATTGATGTGAATACGTTTTCTTGCAAGCTTGACCTACATTTAGAATTGTATCCAAAAATAGGTTTTGCAACTTGCATTTTTAGTAAACATATGTTTCAAAGACAAATTTATCCTCACAAGAGAATAGGTAGAAGACAACAATTATAAAATAAAAAACTTGCATCTCTCTAGTAATCAATCTAGTATCTAATGGAGACCTCCTTCCAAAGTGTCATGGTTGGTCTAAAGGGTTCTTTTAATGTTTCATCATTTCTTTATTTCAATATGGATACATGATAGTATGCCAAAATCCAATGGAGGCCTTGAATTTAAAGGTGGACCAACTTATTAGACTCTTTGTTTGATGATATAATAAAAATCACATTTTGCCCTTCATAGGCAAAATTAGGTTAGTGTTGGATTGACTTGAGGTACTTTGTAATTTGCATGACACTTTGAGTTCAATCTTTTTTGTAATGAGACATGTCGAAAGATTTGGGCATTGTGTTTCATGGACTTATTAAAACCCTTTGTGCTATTTGTACGTGGGGTGCAAATTTAAGCCCTTTTCACTTGAGAATATGAAGCAAATTCTCTTTCCATCAAAGGGTTTAACCTTTCAATGGCCATGATCTCTATTGGCCCATTAGGGGCTGGTACAACCACATGATCGAATGGTTGAGGGATAATTTTCCCACAAGTGATAAATAATGTTTCGAATTGTGCTTGTGCCCTCAAACACATGACCACAAAAATCTTTCATTGCCATCATGTTAATAGCCCAAATGGAAAAACATTCTATCTTTGTGATATGAAATGACATTGTTATAGAATTTACATCCCACCTTATTTGGTTTGTCCAAAGTCATCAAGTACCATGGCTCCCACACATTCCACTTAACCTCCATTTTTAAAAAAAGTTTATTATTAAAATAATTAATATATATCAATAAGGTTTGGTTTCATTTAAAAAGCTACACGATGAACTTCAACACCAATTACATATGCAATATGACAATCTGAAATTCCATACGCTCATAAAGGTTTCACCTAAACAATAAAAAAACCACACACCTCAAAGGAAAAAATGAGTTTTAAATGCACGTTCCACTTTTTATTACTCAACATAAGCAAAATGAGTAGTTTAATGTTTTTTGGAAAATTTACCCTTTTTCCATCACTAGAATTCCTATTTTTTAAACTAACCAAATTGAATAGATGGGTCTTTTTTATTACAAAACATGTATTTCTTATTAAAGGCCAAAGGCTTGAATGATAATGGGTATTTTTTGATTAATCAATTTGACTAGACTGACCAATTTGACAATTAATCAAATCAAACATCTAGTCAAATTGGATTTTTAAATACCACCTAATCAAATTGGTTAGTGACTTGGTTAATAAAACCACCCAATCTAGTCAAATTGGCAAGTGCCTTAGTCAATAAGGCCACCTATTATACTCAATCAATAAGACTAATTAAGTCGGCTTGGTCAAAATGGCCAATGGCCTAGTCAAAAGGGCCAATTACAAATTCCAATAGTAGTTGTGTATTTTGGGACTACATGTAACATTTTGACTATGTTTGACCAATTTTTAAAAATTGAAAAATGTACAATTTAGTTAATCATAAGTAAATGAATCATACCAAATTGATTATGGTGAAAATAATTATATGTATATATGGTTTATCTAACTATGGTTAAATTGATTATATTGTAATTAATTATGGTTCAACTACTTATGGAAAAACTAATTAAAATCAAAACTAACCATAATTAATCTAACCATGGTCAATTTAATAATTTCTGGTTTAGCCCTAGTCAATTTAACCATGGTTACTATAAACATAACTAAATTAGCTATATTTATTTCAAACATATTATTATTTTACTTTAATCAGTTTAACCATAATTAATAAATCCATAATTAATTTAAAACTATTGTTAATTTAATCATGGTTGGTTTTGCCATAAAATATTTATTCATTAGTTGGTTTAACGATATTAATTTTAGTAGTGGTTAATTAAACCATTTCTAGTTTAACTATAGTTAATTTTTCCATAATTATTTTAACCATTTTTATTTTAGTCATAATTGCTTCATTAATGTTTATTTTAGCCATAATTAAATTTTGAATGGTTGGTTTTACTATAAAATATTTATTCATTAGTTATTTTAGCCATATTAATTTTATTAATGGTTAATTTAACCAAATTTATTTACTCATGGTTAATTTGATCATTTTTAGTTTAACTATGGTTAAACCAATTTCATTTTAGCCATAATTACTTCATTCATCATTATTTTTAGTCATAATTAATTTATGCATAATTGGTTTAGCCATAAAATATTTATTCATTAATTAGTTTAACCACTTCTAATTAGCCATGGGTGGTTTTGCCATAATTAATTTACCCACAATTAGTTTAGTCATTATATATTTAACCATTATTTATTTACATTGGGTTAATTGAACTATAATTAATTTAATCATGGCTATTTTTTCATAATTATTTTTATTTTTTTGTTGATTTATCCATTGTTAGTTTAATAATCATTAATATTTTCCATAATTACTTTAATTGTGGTTGGTTTAGGCATTATTATGTTACCAATCATTAGTTTTGCCATAATTAATTTTTCCTAGGTTAAATTAGTCACCTATTTAACTTATGTAATGTAAATATGTGACTAAATAACCCAAATACAAATAGCGTATAAGTAGGTGTATTTATTTATACATACCTTACCCATATTCCACCTATTTACTTATATTTTAGCCTATAGGTAACCTATTCATATAAGCTAAGGTAGGCCATTTATACACCTATGATAAATTATTAATTGGTTAACTAGTTATTTAGTTAAAATACACTAATGAATGTGTAATTAAGTAGTTAAATATTGATTATTACAAATACATTGTTGATAATATATAATGAATGAGGTCAAATTTGTAAGGATTCATTATAATTTGGTTGTAATTATCAATAAACAATATAGTACATTATAACTATTTTGATATAAATTATATAATACAAGGATTTATAATATGGTTGTAATTATTAATTATAACTAAATAACTAGACATTTATTACTATTATTATTTATTTTAATTTAATTAACATACATATTTACCTACCTCTTTATTTATTTACTTAATTTAAGTATTTTACATAGTTATTTAGGAATAAGTATTTTACAAGTATTTTGTGTGAACTAAAAGGCTTTAATGTTGTGTGGACCTGAAAATGTTTCTCCCTCCCCAAAGTTTGTTCCATATTGTTTGTTATCCTTTCCAAATCATGAGCAATATAAATAAATGCACCATAAGCATCCAAAACATAATAAATATTTTTAAAAGGAAGGGCACTTGGGATGAACCAATTGAAAAGGCTTAATCTTAAAGGCCAAATTCAAAATGAAATAAGATTTTTTTACCTATGTCATCTAGGTGTAGGCTTAATCTAAGTGGTGTACATTTAAGCCTAGTAAAGGTCATAGCGTAGGTTGTCCTAACCTATTTTAAGCTTCTTTACCTAGTCGCTAATTATAAGCTCTTAAACCTAGGCCTAGGAGCTTAGGTTGTAGGTTCCTAAACATAGGGTCCTGAAAAGTAGGTATCTAATTTTTAGGCTTAATTTAAGTTGCTTAAGTTCTATCCACATGGCATAGCTTAGTGTGCCAATGTTTAAATGTCAAGTGGCATAACCTAGGTGGCCAATGTTTAGATGTAACATGGCGTCACTTGGGTGGCCATTATTTAAATGCCACATGGCATTTACCTATTCAAAATGGTGTTTGACAAGTCAAAAAATCATTTGACTGTTGTATTGACTAGTCAAAATGTCTAATAAAAAATACTAGTTGAAATGACTAGTCAAAAGTACTAGTCAAAAATGCAAACCTAGGACTAGTCAAAAAATACATGGCCCATTCATAATGAACATGTTCAAAATGACTTGTCCAAAATGACTGAGAGATTTTTTTGACACTTGTCCGAAATGGGTTTTTTTTTACCAAAATTTCTAGTAAAAAAAATAAAGAATTCTAATAGTGTTCCAACTATGATTTAGATTTATTTGAATTGCCAATGGACACCTATGATCAATTATCGAGTGCTAAAGAAACCTACCCAAATGTTGATCAAAGAAACAACCCAAATTCAATTGTTAGATCAACATTACAAATTGCTCCACCATTGATCAAATGACCAAAATTTATTTTTGGTTGCTACAAACTCCATGGGTTGTGATCACCAAACCTTTAGTGACCAAAAAAGTTTCGATCATTGAAACTATGGTGATCAAACTGTGATTGAACATTTTGATTGTCAAAATTGTGGCAACCAAAAATGTGTCTGAATAATTTTGATTGCCAAAACTATGATGATTGAACAATTTTGATCATCGAAAATATAACAATTGAATCCATTTTTGGTCACTACGTGTCTAAGGGGCAAACTTGGTGATTTTTTTAAATTTTTATTTTTTTGGCATCCATCTTGATAGACAAAATTGATGTGTCTAAACACACATTGACATGACAAATGATACAAAATGAGCATGTCATGTCATTTAAGACAACCCTGCTTTATATCAATACCAATACCACATTTATACTTATCATACATGAAGAAAAAATCAACTAAAAACCAATACCAAATTGATATGAAAGTTATTTAAACATACCCAATATTAATACTTGCCATATTGAAAAAAAAAATTCTGTTTTTTTGGTTCAATGACCTAGCTATTGTGCTCTTCAATTAGAAATTAAATGGCAAACCCATTGGAAATTGGGGGGCCACAAAATGACGACTACAAAGTTAGGAAAAAAAATCCACATTCAAGTATCCACTCCCATATTGGAGACAAATTCCATTTTCAAGTGCCATTCCATTCTTCAATAATTTGCAATAATAGTCTAGGGACAAGATTCAAGAACAAAAAAACATTCCACTACCTTACATCAACCCTTGGACATGTGGCAATATCAATGGTGTTCAAGTGCTCTCTTGCAAAGCCTTGGTCCTAAGTCATTTTCTTTGACAACCCTAGCCCTCAATTGAGATAAAATCATAAATGATTACTAGTGTTGTGCAGTTTGGAGCCAAGCGTGCCAAAAAACATTTGTTGCAAGAGTTTGTGTTGGTTTCATTGAACTCCACTTGGATAGTTGTGTTTGGCCACCAGTTCGTACAATTCTTGTAATAGTAGGAGTTTTTTGGTTTCTGAGTTCTTGATTGTTGCACTATTGCAACAATGGATGTTGAAGCTTTGTAGTTACATATATTGAAATGAGAAAAGAGGTGGCACAACAAAATAATGAACTTCTAAAGTTATGTGCTTGGTGTTAGGTATGGAATCAATGCATCAACACATCAACTACACACCAAACCTATTGATTTTGTTTCTGATCCATTTTTTTGGAGCATTTGTAAGCTTTTAGGTTTGGATTGTGTTTCTCACAAAGTTTCACTTGACACTTGATAATAGGTTCCAGTTTTTGTTTTTTTGTTTTCCTCAAAGCTTGTACAAGCTACATAGTTTGAAATGTGCAGCTTGCAAACACCAGAGTGTGTCATGTTCAAGTGTTCTGTGTTTTGAGGGTTAGGGTGCAAACTGTGAACCAGAGAAAGAGAACTATCAGTGGAGTTGTTAGATGCAGAATCAGCCATTTGAGTGTTTGGGGTAGGTTGCATGGAAACTTGTGAACTAAAATGAAATCTTGAAATTTGTCTACAAGTGTGGCACTAGCAGGGGCTGTGAAAGTTTGTTTTTGATGCAATGTGACAATTAGTGACTGCTTTAGGGTGATGGGAATCTCTTTCAAGCTATTATTGTTTTTCAAGGCAGCTTGTAAAGCCCAATGGCAATGACTTGCACAATTTGCTGTCCAGTGCAATTATAGTTATGTGCGGAGGCTTTCAAACAACATAGATGCTGAGGAACTTTATTTTGTTGTGTGGTGCATGGACACAGATGTTGTGGGTTGCATTTCACCTTTGAAAGGACCCATGAGGGATTGTTATCCTAATACAGCCAGCCTTCTTATATTCGTGATGCGTCAAAGGACTGTGACATTCTCACTATGTTGTCATGCAATGTGTTTATCTAGCAAGGCAGACTTGGATTTCTGCACTACATGATTCAAATACATTAAAGACACAATAGGATGATTTTCTTTCTTTTGATGTTGTGTATGGTGTATTTAGTGGTGATATGATGTTGCTTATTGAGATACCCAAGGATCAAATGTTGATTCTATACTCTTTACTATATCATTGTTAATTATTACCCTATGCTTGCTAAAATTCAAAGAACCAAAAACAAAGGGATTTCCATGGAGCTATGTCATGGTAAAGTTTTTAATGCTAGAGAACCTCAATATATGACCACCAGATTTTTGGTAAGAAAAAACCAACCTTGTTAAGAACCCTCACTTTTGAAATTTGGAAGAACTGGAACCAGACAGTTTCTTTGACTTCCAAAGTTTTCCAAAAATCAGAATAATTGCAAGTGCTTTGATTTTCCAATTTTCAAAAGACCAGAATCAGAAATTGTCAAAGAAATCAAAGAACTGCACACAACACTAGTGATTATGTACCATCCAGAGGTTGGGTGTGATTTGGCTCTGTCCACAAATTCTGTAGTTGAAACTTGCCTCCAAAACCACATTTCCTCACAAAATTAGATAGGCCCTAGAAAGCAATGAAAAAAATAAGTGCAATTTAGCTTATGATGGCCAAAAAAGAAGCACTGGTCAGAGCATCTGCATGTACGTCAGTAAATGGCTTATACACGATATTTTGGATGAATTATACCAGGGGATGAATAAGATCTATCGGTAAAGTTACCCTGTCTTCACCTCGTCCTTGGGCCTGCTTTCACCCCCTATTCCCTCTTTCAGTGGTATCCGCAAAGTAAGGAGATTTTATTATGTCTCTAGTATGAAATGCTGAAACTCAGCATTTCATGTAGAATGTTCAAGACTTATTATAGTGGTTGTACAGATAGGAGTAGTGTAAATATATGTAACAGCAGTGGAGGCGCTCAGGAAGAATGAGAGACAGGATGAAACTCAGATTACCATCAAAATTGGTGGAAAAACTAGTTTGGGTCCAAGTTATTTCGTTTTGTAAATTTTCATTCCCAATTTTGTGTTTGATGCCCTATTATGTCAAAACTAGCCATTCTCACCCCCTAATCGTGAAGCTTTATGGATAACTCTATAGTGTAAAACTCAATTTGAGCCTGGACATATGGTCAGGAAATGGCGGTTCAAAGAGGGCCCAAATAAACGGAAATGACTATTTTAATTTACCCAGGTGGTGACATGTAAGTAGTATCTCACTTTGTAGTGGCCATTCTTTCATGTTTATGTGTGGGGGAATAAGTAACAATGTATGTGGTAAACAGTGATAGGGGCACAAATAGAGGGTGTGATTGAAGGTGCTCTCATGCCCACATTGTGAAATTAGGTCTGAAAAGACCCCCTATAGTTTGAGCTGACATTATCCATTTCATCCACATTTACATGTGGGTTTTTCATCCACTGCCCTTTGCCTGGGCTATGCCTGGAACTACCCTGATGTAAATGGAAAGTGAGAGCCCCCTGCATTATGGAACAATGCCTGATTTTAGGTGCATCAGGTCATTGGCCCAACTGATCAGTTGTAAACCGTCCCTCACAAGAACACAATAATTCACACACACACAGAGCATGGTCCAATTATTTCATCACCAAAGTTGTCAGTCTCTCACCATCATCATCAAAGTCAGAGCCAAAGGCATGTACCTAAAATGCCTCATCTTTAGTTTCTTCATTTATGGGCTCTGCCTTTAGGGTAGAAAATCCCAGGGAGATGAGATGTAGTTTTCATTTGGTCCCACACCTCAAGGAATGTTCACACAGGTGTTAAGTGCAGGGTAACACCAAAGGCTGTGGGCACTGCCAGAATAAGAGCGTGCATAAAGGAAGCTTATAGGTTTTGACATAGCTATTGTATGGGGTGTTATCACACATGTGTAATAATAGTGTCAATAACATGACTTGTTTTTATTTATGGTGCATTCACACTTGATGTTAAATCAATGTTAAATGGACAACAGCTTAATGTTAAGTGAATGTTAGTTTAACATAAAATCTTCACAATAAATAAGTTATGACTAATATGGTGTTAATGGACTTAACACTAAAGAGTCACTAACACCAAGTGTGAATGGACCTTTAGATATCTTTTCCAACTTGATTTCATAAGAGCCATTCAATGGATTGTTTGCCAGTGAGAGGGTCTTCAAATGTGTGGCTAGCCTAGTAATTATAGTTGAGATATTTGTGGTATTGATAACTCTGGCAACAGAGCCTCACAACCCTAACTGCCAGGATCGCTGATTTATCCTCACAGAGCGTGAGGAGAAGGGGCTCCAGTTAGGATTTGAAACTCCAACCTACTGGCTTAGCAGCCCACAAGACGACACCCCTTAACCACTGGGGTAACCCCCTCAGCTGTAAGCTTTTTGGAATGTATTCATTCTAGACTAGTAAATGTCAATATTACTATATTTTGAGCTATAAATAATAATTGAATTTGATTTGAATCACTAAATGCCTGAATGTGGATGTTCTTCCTTTTGAAGAGCTTGTTGGCAACTCACTTACTCTGCTGCAAAGCAACTAAAATTTGGTCCCATTTGTGTATGGAGCCTTGACTACGTAGTCAGTTGATTTGAGGTGTTTATTTACTACAGTGAGGCATTGGATGCGGACAATTTCATAAGAAATCGATGAAAGAGGAAGATTGGATTTTTTAAAAGCATGCAGTAGCTGGGGTGTTTTGTGTAGGGTATTGCCCAAGGAGCAGGCGATCCCCAAATAAGTGCCCACCTTAGGCAGAGGGAAGCTGTTAAATAAGCTATGGGTCCTTATCACAGGCAGTACAAAAATACTGTGTGCTTCTTTTTTTCATTTTCTGCCCTTGGCCCGATCCATTTTTTTCTCAAAATAGATCGATGATGCCCAGACACATTTTGGTACTGCTCATTATATACCTTTTGGGTCCTGTTATGCATATTTAAAACCCAAATGTGCATGACATGACCCAAAGTGTGTAATGGGCAGTACCAAAATGTGTTCGGACAGATCCAGACACACCTTGGATTGGCAAATAGGTATTAAGAGGAAAAAGAGAAGCAGGTAGTACTTTTGTATTGCATGCAGTAAGGACCCATAGCTTATCTAATGTCTTCTGAGTTAGAGCCAAGGGGCACTTATTTTTGGAATGCCCCACTTTGCAGGTGTTACCCAACATGAAGCATCTGAAAAGAATTATTTTTATTGTTTTTCCTGTGATACCCAATGGATTGGGTATTATGGAAAAAAAGAAAAATGCCTTTGGCAGGTGTCTCACTTTTCAAAATGCCTTGCCCTTCGCCAAGTATAAATTTCGCTGAATAAGGAGCTATCTAGATACAAAATTTCTGCTGGTGCTTTATGTCTCCCAACTAACATACACACTCCTACCAGAGTAATAGAAGTGTTGGCTGGATTTTGGGCCTTGTTCCTAATGCGATTCTCATAGTAAGTGGATATGTAGGAGTAGTCTCTTGTAGGAATCAAACCATCTAACAGACTCAAGACCAAAGGGGGAGCTTCTGAGTATCTCTAGCATACTGCTAGAATGTCAAAGTATAGCTTGACATCATATTGCTTAAGTGGGCAACCAGTTGCTCTTGGGCTTTTCACTCCATTCAGATGTTGTGTGGCCAAAAAGAAGGGGTAAATTTTGATTATAAAGCTTCCTTTCTATTGTTGGTACATGGTCCATATTGACTGCCACACAGATCTATTACTGAAATTAAACTACACAACATCTACTTTTGAACCCTAAGGCTTAGGTGAAGTAGAACGCTTTGGAATCACTCTCATTGAGCATCAAATGACTCCTTATGGCATTGCTTCACACCGTCACTCACTGAATTCCAAAGGTTTTCACAAGGAAAGAATCCCAACATCACCCCAAATTTTGAAGAACCCAAGATCAACAAATTTTGTCCAATCCCCAAAAAAATGAACTAGCAACAAATCCCAACCTCAAAGTGTCAACCAAGGCACTCACTTCCACTCATCCCAACTCCCCAATTTCATTTCATTTCAATGCCAAGAAGGAAGTTGCTTATGAATCCTCTAATGTTTTGCATCATTTTCACCACCAGCCTATAACAAACTTATTATGTAAAATTTTGTATGTTCAATGTAAGGGAACTACAGAGAACAATATTATGCACATAGAGCATTCATCTCTCCATGCATTTATTTCATCTCACTTGATAGAATGCTAGGAAGGAAGTCACTCATGAATCTTCTAATGTTCTGCATCATTTTCACCACTAGCCTATAACAAACTTATTACGTAGAACTATGTATTTTCAAACGTAGGGGAATTGCGGAGAATAGTACTATGCACATAGAACATTCATTTCTTCATGCATTTCAACTACACTAGTTTTATTTTCTACTACCAACATAATTCAATCATAGAATATTTAGCTTTTTTTCCCATCTTGTAAAAACCAACCACCTTCAAATAACATAGCTCATCATCCTTCTACAATCTAGTCCACCAATCACAACCTTGATTTCACAAGACATCATGAAAAACAAAAACCAAAACAACACAACTAGCAAGCTCATCTTCCAAAGAAGGCGCTTGCATTCTCCTTTCTCCATGAATGGAAAACCTGCAAGCATAAGACAAAGCAAACAATGCATGATCAATGTGTTCATGAATAGTCACACACCACCATGAATTGCCAGTTCAAGGCACAAAATGATTAACCTTTTTCACTTTAAGGTTACTTTTAAATTGAATCTTTTAATTTCTTGTGAACTTTTGTTTTACTTCTTTAGTGTTAGTGTTATGGCAAGTCAAATATAGGGTTTTTAAGTTTTAATGCAGTTAATGTAATGAGTAGAGGTAGTTTGAGTGACGTGGGGTCTAGTTTGTTGAACAATGTGATGGCAACCAAGGTCAAAGATGTTTTATAATAGAATGCAAGCACAATCAAACCTCAATTAGGTGTGTCGCATGTGGAGGCAAGCATTCTTCTTCTCAACACATTGCAAGAGCAACCAAGAAAATAGGGATTGTTAAACCTATTTCTTATGGAACCAAGAGAAATACCCCTAGAGGGCACATTTTGTAACCACAAAGGGTTATTGTTTAGGGTTGGGGAGGCAATCTCTAATTTTTTGCAAGAGGTGGATGTCCTTGAGCTAAAAATAAATATTATTTAGAGCATACAATAATTGTAAGTTTCATTACTAAAATGATTTGGAAAATCATATCATGGATTAGATACAAATTGTGAAGAAATAACTAATGGTGGGAGATGTTAAACTTCAATTTCACATAGGTAGATGATTCTATTACCTAAATACCTCTAATCTAAAAACCACAACAAAGCTCTTGACATTATCCTCCCACAAATTGGTGTCCCCCAAGGAGTTTTGTGGGTGCCCCTATTGAACCTAGATGAGCCCATAAGGCTGAAATTGCTAATGTGGGTGGGGATTGTGGATGTTCCCATTTGAGCTCAAACCCCTTGAGGTGAAGATAGTAGCACATGTTGGGATGGTGCTTGTAATTGACATAAACGATGATAAAAAAAACTCCAAGGATACTCCATGTGTGTAGCAACACTATGTTAAAGTATGAAAACATGACAGACCATGTTATCAATAGTTGGAAACTCCCACCATACCACCTCATGGGCAAACCCTTTAATTTGAAGCACCTTAATGGAAAAAAAAAATTTGGCCCCAATTTGATGCAAAAGGCTTGAGAAAGAGGAGTTGAGCAAGGCTTGGTGAAAAAAGATGGCAACATCAAGGTAGCTAAGGTTATTATCTAAGGCAACCAATCCCAAACACCAAGTAAACTAGATGGGGTACCATACCTTATCTTTGTTTATGAACTTTAAGGCCTTGGGAAACAATCCAACTCCAAATATTGTGAAGGGAACACAAGCAAAACTTCCTAAAAAAGAACTAGTGCACCATGAAGTTACATGTGATGACCTATTCATGGGCTCAATATGTAGGAGGAAGAAACATGCAAATTAAGCAACTAGCTTAAAGGCATACACCCAAGGTTTGATATTATTTTTCTATAAGAACATGAATTGAGAGGCAACAAAGCTAAGAAGGTGGGTGAGCTCTTGTGGAAAGAAATTAGTTGTTGGATTATAGAGGGAAAAGAGGGTTATACATGTGAAATGCAACATGGTCAAGCTGATAGAGGTGGAACTTGTGTATGGTTGGACACCAAATGGGCCAAGTTGGTGTCATAATATGGCACCCTTTAGGGAACCATATTCAATTGATAATATTTAATGGCCTACTAGGTGGAGACTTGGGCTTAATTATTGTGTATGCCCTTAACAACCCACAAAGAAATGTAGGATGTAGGAACACATGGTTTCTAACTTTCCTACATATTGCAATTTGGGTGTTTTATGTTGACATTGACACAATGGAACTTAATTGTGACAAGATTTTGACATGTAGCAAGATTATTTTTGAGAAAGAAAAATTGACCTAGGAAGTTTTCAAGTTACCTTTAAGAGTAGAAGATATGGAAAGATTAGTAAGAAACTTGAAATATTCAATGGACAATGAAAGGAAGAATGGATAAATGATCATGACTTGACTTGATAGGATTTACATAATGGAGTTAGCACATACCTAACCCAAATAGTAAGATATGGGCCTTTATGTAGTAAGAGTCGATGGGGTGAAGTTTGACCATCACTCAAGCACATACTTAATGGATGTTGAGAATTCAAGTTCAACTAGTAGGGTTTCATTAGTTATTGGAGTAGGAAAGTAACTAGGTTACTTTTACAAGGTTAAATTACTTTCGTTACTTATTTTAGTTTGGTTATTTGTGATTTGGTCTTTTAGTTAAATACCTTGGTGTTAATGGTTTGCTTCTTTTTTCTTCATTACACAAGTTTGTGTATTTCATGTGACAAGGACCTTGGAGAGTTCTTGATGTTGTGTTTCGTGTTGTGAGCATCATGTTGTAGTTTCTTTTCAATAAAGGTTTATGTTTACACTTGAGTAGATCTCCTATTTGTTAACATGGTATTAGAGTTTAGGTTGTTTGGTGAGAAAGTTGAAAAGGATCTAGAGTTAAAAAGTTTCTAGAACTAGAGCTTGAGAGTCTCTAGTAATATCATAGGAGTTTGTCAAATGCAAAAGAGAAAACGAGGAAAGGAAAGAATGTGAAGAGAAAGCAAAGAAAAGAAAAGAGGTGAGAGGAGATCAACATATCAAAGTTGTGGAAGTCAAATCTTTAAATCTAGATCTAGAACTATTGTGAAAAGATCTTGGAATGAAACTTGGAGGGATTATAGAAGACTATAAGATGCTTCTATTCTCAAATTTTCAAAAGAAAAGGATATTTTTGTGAGAGTTATGAGCTTTTGAAGACTCTATGCTAGATTTAGTTTTTTGGTCATATCTCCTTTTTTTGAGCTTTTTTGGATCTGCAGCTTTGGGATCTTATAGATCATATAGGAATATATGTGTGAGAGAAATTTCATGTCATTTGGATCTATATTGAGAGAGATCCAAGCATCTAAAGTTTTTGTCTCAGTTTTGAAGTCAGTTTCTTTTGAAAGTGATATCTCTTTGTGATCAACATCAATAGAGTTGAAATTTTGAGCATGTATAGAAGACATATATCTAATATGTTTCCCAAAATCTCAAGGATTTTGGAGTTGTTGAGAGTGAATTGTAATCATTTTGTGCTCAAGTCTCAGTTTGAGGTGACTTCAAGGAAGTAGCAAGATCTTTCGTTTTATGAAGTTAAATGAGCCAAAAATTTGAGAAAAGGTAATAGACATAGTTTTTTATGTTTCACTAGAATTTCAGATTGATCCAAGGTCATATGTGTGTGGAATAGCTTTGCAAAGTTGCTGTGACAAAAGTTTGTTTTGAGAAGACATCAAAGCAAAGTTTTGAAGTGGAGCAAATACAACTTGGGAGAAGTTGAAGGAAGGAGTTTGAAGATTGGGAAGCGCAAATACATTATCAAGACCTTTGTACAAACGTGTGATATGTAATCATGTACTTAATACCATATGAAATATTATACGAAATATGTACATATACATAAAACCTATGTATAATATAGAATTTCATATAATACTCAAGACATACATACATATGCAAGGTCCATCTTGTTCAACCCTAACCCTAACCTTAATCCTAGAAACCTAATGAAAGAAAACCCTAACCCTAATCCTAAAAACCCAAGGAAGGAATTAAAATCATTGTAAAACTCTAAGAAAACATTGAGTGGTGCTTTGAGAGATGGCGGATGGTCTTTTTCAAATTACAATTTAAAAATTAGACAAGAACAATTTCCAATTGTGGAAATTTAGGATTATGAATTTCTTGATGGGGAAAGGTTATTGGGTCATTTAGAAAGTTGGCAAAAGAAAGAACCTAGGTAATTGAAGACCAATTACCTTTCAAAATGTTTTATATAATATTTTTGTGAAGGTGGTGTAGTTAAAGCTTCAACCCTTTTTAATGGAAGTGATTCATTAATGAGATTGTACATTATTATTGAAAGAATAGTCCAATGGCATGACAAGGGTAATGTTTTTACAAAGATAACCATTACTCAATCATTTTTGAAGTTGTGATTAACTAAAACCTTTAGATGTGACATTGTAATTTTGGATTACCTAATGGGAATAATGACTTAAATGTTCATGATAAGAGTCCACTGATTTCTACCTTGTTGCATGGGCGTAATGTAGATTTGGAATTCAATGTAAATGATAATCTATATTTAAGATATTATTTGCTTATGGATGGCATGTACTTGAAATGGGCTTGGTTTTTGCAAACCATTTGCAAGCCATAAGGAGGTAAGTGCAAACATTTTTCTCAAGTTTACTCCACAATAGATCCACCTAAAAATTGTCCAAAGTCCAATCAAATGAATTAAGGTCCCACAGAGGGCCAAAACTACTTGTGGGTTTTTTTAACTAATTAAAATAGCTAGGGGCTACCTAGGTTACAAAGGGGGTAAAAACATGGTTAAGTGGCTAACATTTGACATTTTGAAGAGTCCACATCTTACATTAGTTACAATTCCTGCATTTAAAATAATTATCAAACTATAAATCCTATAATTATCCTCTATGATTTTAGTCACAAATATTAATAGACTACCTTATAAATATCCTTAAACATGTGAAGGGTCAAGAAATTTAGAAAAAAAATTAAAGATTTCAATGTGAAATGGAATATCAATTGTAAAAAATGACAAAAATCACGATGAGTTCAAATTTTAAATATGAAAAAAATATATATCGGAAAAATTTCAATGCATTTTACAATTAAATTATTCATCTTATGGTGGCTTATTTTTTAATTTTAATTTTGATATTACTATGAGATTTTTTTGAGTCCACATTTTTCATTTTCTATGTGTGACAAACATAATGTCATCATTTCAAAAGTCCACAATGAGTCCATTTTTTTTTAAAAACTCATCCATAATTTTTAATAATATTTTCACAAAAATCTATTGCAACATGGATAATGAAAAATTGAAAATTTTAATGTTTGATATGATTTAAAATTTTAAGTTCATCTATAATCCAAAAAAATTATAATTGTGATAATCCAAACAATCCACCTAATTGTGCTTTCACCCAAGGGTACATGAGGGTTCCCTAATGCTTAATTAAACTACCTAAGGCACTTAAAGTGTGCCTAGGCTACTTAAAGGCTACTCAAGGTACCTAGGGGCTATTAATGTTACTTAAGGGCTATTTAGGTTAAGTAATGTACTTAAGGACTTAAAGGTCACTTAGGCTACTTATGGGTTATTAAGGGGTTTCCTAAGGTATTTAAAATACTTTCACTAGAAATCCCCCAAAATGCAATCAATGCATTTGCAACTACATGTAACTAATTGTCATTTATAATTAGCTCTAATTTTTTTTGCAATTAATGACTCCTTCATCCTACACATTAAATTTTTTTTCATCCATGATCATGCCCATATGTCCCATTAGTTACAAATGGAACCAAACTTAATTGCACTAGCTAGGGTGTCAAGACCGCCACTAGTGGTATTCATAGGTGTTTTAGGAAATTTTTGAAACATACATGTAATTTTGGTAAGTTCTATTACAGGTATAATTGGGGTATGTTTACATTGCTTTATTTATAAACTTGTATTTAGTTTGTATTTAAGTAAATTAACTACCTACCCACCTACCTACATATGTTTTTTAAACTATTTAACCTAACTTATCAACCTATTTACTTATATGTCTACCTATGTATTCAGCTTAGGTTACCTACCTATTTAACATAAGTTACTCATTTATTAATTCATTATAATTATTTTTAAACAATTGATAATTAATAATTCATATTTAGTATTTATAATTAATATTTTGATATTATTCAATATAGTATTTATTATCATTCTCTATATGAACTATTAATAAATTATTTATAATTAACTAGTTAGTTCATTATTATTTAATTCAAAATGATAAATGTAATAATATTGTCCTTATTTTTAATTTTTTAATCAATAATTCAATAATAATTTATAACTAATTCATTAAAATTTTAATATATAAATTATATTGATTCAATAAATATTTATTATTGATTTAATCATTATTTATTATTTTATTATTTCTTTGATTATTTAAGAACCATTAAAGAAATCTTATAATTAATAAGTTAATTTATTAATGTAATAAATAACTAGTAATTTTTTAATATTTAATATTTTAATATTTCATCGTTTAATTTATAAATTATTAATTTAAAATATATAACTATTATGTTAGTTTTATTATTATTTAAATATTAATGACTGATTATTTATTATTGAAAATTATTTATTGAGAATTTATAACTATATTTATTTAATTATTTATTAATAAGATGCTAATTTTTATTATTTTATTATGTATTTCATTATTTAGCTAAAATGTATGACTAATAAGTTAGTTAATTACTTATTATTTAGATACTTATTATTAATTATTTTTTCAGTCATTTGTTACATATATATATATGAATCATGAATTAATAATATATAATTTAAAAAATTAAAAAGGATGACAAAAGATATGAAATAAAAAAATTAGTTGTAATTTAGTTTGCAATTAAGTTGCACTTTCAATTTTTTACAATATGTTTTGTCTTCCACTTCCACTTTAAAAACTGTATAATGGGGAGGCTTTGTCCTACACTTTCACATAAAAAACATTTTATTATGTACGTTGTTGATTTTTATGGTAATATGTGGATGGCATACAATAGTACATGGAAGGTGAAGTATTTTGTTGACTATTGATTTCATCCACATTTGCAACTAGTGTTTCATGGAATTTGTTTACTGCAACTAAGCAATTTTAATAGCAAATGTCTTTTGCAATTAAAATATAGTTACAAATGATATTTATTTTTTTTCAATTTTCTTCTAATATTAATTATGACAAAAAGGGGTGTTTTGCAACTAGCCTTACAATTCAATTTTTGAGTTGCGAAAGACATTTGCAACTCATTGCATTTATATCATGAGTGCCAACGGACAAATTACATGAGTTACAGAGTTGCAACTCACTTTATATCTAATGCAAGTCATTGCAAGTCAATTGCAACTTAATCAAAACAACTCATTTTCAACTATTACGCAACTTCATTATAATTGCACCCATGATGTTATGTTGATGTCATTAATTATCATCCATCTATTAAAATTTGACACATGACATTATGAAAAAATTTAGACATGAATTTTTTTTTCAAAATATTGATCTCCATCGTCCATTATGATTGTTCATGATGGTCCAAGATTGTAACATGTAGCACAATTGAAAATTGTTACATGGCATATTAATTATATTTTGGAATTATATTATATATTTTTAATAGCTAGGTAGGTCGTATATAACCATAGATACGTAGGTTGGTAGGTTTTAAAACCTACATACCTATGTATTTACTTTGGACCTATCTACATAGGTAGGTATAAAAATAAAACCTACTTACTTACTTAAATAGGTACATAAGTAGGAAAACATAAGACTAAATGAACTAAAGAATAGCCATGAAATTTTATTTTTTATTTTATGTTTTGCATTTAAGTTAATCTTTTTTAAATTCATCCCAAAATGCCACATGTATTTTAATGTGAAAACATAAAAGAACAAAACTTTTTTATATAGTTTGTAACATGGGATTTGAAGCCAAAACATATGGGTTAAATCTTTTAGTTGTTCCTTAGTTGCAAATTGAGTTGGAACTATAACACTTAAACATTCAAGGCAAACTAGATCAAGGGGAGGGCTCCATTATTTTTAGTGTTTAAAAAAAACTTGAACCCTTCCTATTGGCACATCTAATGCATTAAAAATCGTCAAAAACGTAATAAAATTGAGAAAGTTATGGCCCTTCAAATTAGAAGGGTCAAGAATTCAGAAAATAAAAAAACCACCAAATGCTACAAAGGTTGGTTCCTAAACACCAACAAAATTCCTTGTATGTTGTTATTAAAGTTCAAAGATGATTTGTAGAACTTCAAGTGGCACTCCTATAACACTTTAAATCATTTAAAATGAATAACAAATAAGAAAGTTATGAAGTTTGAAAATAAAAAAGGTCCAAAGATTTTTTTAAGAAACAACTTGTTATGTAAGTTGGAAATTTTATTTATCTTCTTGTTATTTTTTCATTATTCATTTTCTTTTGCACTTCAAAGATGATTTCTAGAACTTGAGGTAACACTCCCATAACATTTTAAATCATTCAAAATGAAACACATATGATGAATATATAAATAACTTATGAATATGTATCCTTATTAAGTTATAAGTAATTGTATTATAATCATAACATAGTTGAATAGTAATATTTTGGTAATGGCACATTAGTGGCCATACTAATTGTATCAATGGGAATCATAATAAAAAACTAGTTGCAAATGTATCCCATAATGGGTGGTGGAAATGTGAACATGTGGCATGATCACATGTATGTACATTGTACACTAATTGCAACATAGTTGTTATTTTAGTGACACATTTATAATTGTTCTAAAGTAATTGCCACATGTAATTACAATGCAACTCTTTAAAAAGTCAAACATGGTTTACTACATATGTATGTATGATGTGTATAAATTACCGTATAGAAAACCCATTTTCAACTCACTTGCAACTATAATATAACTAATTGATTTTTTAACATGGTAATTTATTTATTAATACATCATATTTCTAAAGGGGTAATTACATAGTAGTTGTAATACCCAAGGGATAATTGCATAACAATTGTACATGAGTTTATTTTTGAATTTTAGTTGCAGGGTAGTGTGATTTTAGCAAACACAATTTCTCATAGTAGTTTTAAAGGTTACCTAAGGGTTGCTTAAGTTATTTAAAAGCTACTTACTTGAGTTGTCTAAACTACTTAAAGTACATAAGGGTTTATTTAAAGGCTAATTAAACTACTTAGGGGTTACCAAGGGCACCAAGGGGCTACTTAAACTACTTGTAGTACTTAAGGGCCTAAGTAGGGCTAAGGTACCTAAGGGCTTACATAGGGATAACCTAGGTTATAAAGGTATTTAGGGATTACCAAAAGGTTGTTGAAACTACCTTGGTGTGTACCTAAAGGTTGCATGGGTTACTTAACACTATGAAAAATTAAAGTGATTTGCAATTGGCCTTGCAATTGAGTCTTTGAATTACAATGACCATTTGCAACTTAATGTATTTTTACAAACATGACTATTCTTGAACAAGTTGCATGAATTGCATTTGAATGTGAAACCATATTCATATGCAATTCATGTCATTCAATTACAACTATGTAGGAACAATTATTCTGCAACTATAATGCAACCAGTTTGAAACTACCATGGTAACATCATGTTGATGTTACTTTTCATCAATCCATCAAATTTTGACATATAGCATTATGGGGATTTTTGGGCGATTTTTTAAAAATTTCACCATCCATACGATTTTGATGCGTGGCACAAATTTTTTTTGCCATGTGGCATATTAATTGAATGTGAAAAAAACATGTGTATTTAAATATTTAGGTAGGTCAGTACATAAGCATAGGTAGGTAGGTAAATAGGTCTTACCTACCTTTTAAGTACATAAGTAAAATTAGGTAGGTAAGTAAAATTAGGAAGGTAGGACATACCTACATACCTAGGCTACATTCCTACCTACTTACATTACATACCTACATAATTAAATAGGTTAAAAAGTAGGACCAATTACTCACTTACATAGGTATGCAAGTGGGAAGGTAAAAGGGTAAGTGAGCTAAAAAGTAGGCATGTAAAGATTTTTAATTTATTTTATGTTTTGTCCATAAGGTTAAGCTTTTTTGAGTTCATCCAAAATTGACACCTGTATTTTAATGTAAGCACACAAGAAAATATAGCTTCTTCTTTATATATTTTGTGAAATTAAATTCAATGACAAAAGATATGGGTTAAATCTTTTAATTGCACATTAGTTGCAAATTGGGGTTATAACTAAATAAAAACTCCCCCACATTCTCTATGATTTAAATTATTTTAAAATTGTACAACTAAATAGGTTTTTTTGATAGTTAACTAATCAATTATTTGAATTAACTAACAAATGAATTATTTGAATTAATGAGTTTAATTCATCTAATTTTTTTGTTAACTATTTCAAATAATTAATTATTTGACTTTGGACAATTAGTCATTTATTATGTGAATTTTATTTTTTAAATTAATTATCTAAATTAACTTTAAAAATAATTATATGAATTAAGGCTAAAGACTAGTTCAAGTGAAAAGGGGACAACGTAAGCAAATGTATAAAAGCCTTGTCAAAGATGACCGGGATGAACTTTTGGGCTCAATTGGATTTTGACGACTGATTGAACAATTCAAATTAATAGTTGATTTTTATTTTAATTAACTAGTTCATATTAATTTAGGGAATTATGGATTATTAATAGTTAACAAATTATTGATAAATAATGAATGATTAAAGATTAAAAATGAATTTGGGTCAAAAACATAGCTATCAAATAATTAATTTTTAAAATTTTAATTGATAAGTAATTTCTTGATTCAATTAACAAACTAATTGTTTAAAATAGATTAATTAATTGAAATTAATTGTTAATTATTTAGTTTAATTTGATTAAATCATAGTAAGTAAGTAAATTAAATATGAATTAATATGTAATAACTAATATGTTATTTGAAAAAAAATTATTGAATATTAAAGATTAAATATGAAAATTTTAAGTTATTAACTTAATAATAGTTAAACAACAATCGCGAAATAATGGAAAAATGATATTTCTATAGTGACAACATAATGACACAACTAGTTGTATCAATGAAAATAATAGTTGATAGCTAATTGCAAGTGTCATTTTATTGAGTGATGGAAATGCATACATGTTGCATGATTGTATGTATTGATGTTGTACACTAATTGTAACATAGTTAGTAATTATGTGCTACATTTACACCAATTGTAACCAGTTGCTAATTGCGACATGCAACTAAAGTGTAACTTACCCAAAAATCAAACATGATCGACTGTGTTTATATGTATGATGCGTACATCACATTGCTTAAGTTTCTCATTTGTAATTAAGTTGCAACTAAAGTATAATTCTTTGATTATTGAATTTGGCCTTTTATTTATTAATTGCATGTATTTCCATGTTCTAGTTGTAATGTAGTTATATAGTAGTTGATTTTGAGCTTTTGTAGTAAAGCAATGTGGTTCCAATAGACATGATTTCTCATAGTATAAGATACATAAGGGTTATTTAAATGTTGTTTAAACTAACTAAAATATCTAGGGGCTTACCTAAAGGTTGCTTAGATTAACAAGTGTACCTATGGGCCTAATAGGGGAATGCTTAAGCTACCTAGGCTACATAAAAGTTATTTAAATTAATTTGGGTACTTGAAGGCTTACCTAAAGTACCTAAGGACTTGCTTAAAGTACCTACGAATCTAGGATATCTAGGGGTGTATTTAAAAGTTGTTTAATCTTGAATTGTGTAAATTAAGATGACATGTTGCATGCATTAGTGTATCATTAACACATTTACATTTGAAATTATGATATACAATCATGATTGAAGGAATGTTTTTTTTCCTAATGAATTTTTTAAAAATTCAATAAAAATTAGGAATTTAGGAACTTTTTTTTTGGGTGCAAATTCAATTAAATTTGTTAATTTTTAAAAAAATTATCAAAATTTTGGTATAAAAGATGGAATTTTATTTTTTTTTGAAATTGAACAAAATGTTAAATGTTGTTGAACCACATTATCAGTTGCAGAAACAACTAAATTTTCATTGGTATTGTTGGACACCACTGATCCCATTGGATGATAAGAAGACACTTTTCATCTTCATCTTTGTGAAACCAATAGTAATTGCAAGTCATAATCACATTTGCAACTTAAACATATTTTGTAATTGAACATGCAACTACAAGTTTTTTTTCCATGAGTCATAGAAGACAAAATTGAAATAACAATCATAAAAATGGTTGATTTAAACACAAGTTGTAATTAACACATGGGTTCATATATAATTTCTTTTATAATATTGTAATAACATTATAGTCAACAATAGTAATGTACAAACAACAACATCACATGATCATCAACACAAAAGCACCAACAATAGTACATGAATAACATCAATTAAAATTGTTCCAAAATCTTACACCTTATTAGTTACTTAATTGCTCCCACATTGTTGGATTTTGCAAATAAGCTTTTCACATTTGTAGACGAATTCACTCCATTTGCAACAATGTCATTTCCTATATGCAATAAACCTTTTATGAATGCCTTCAATGGATTAAAGCATTGGTGGCAACATTCACCAAAAAAACAAATGGTAACTTGTTTTTAGGTTAGCAAGAAGCAAAGGAAACTCAAGTGGAGTGAAGAGGAAGCTTCTAGGAGGTAATGGGTGGAGGTGACAAAGTTTAGGGCTTGCACTAGTTCACACCAATGCATGGAATAAAGGGTGAGAAAAAAATTAAATTGATGCCTTGAATAATGCCTTTGGAAGTGTTTAGGGTTGCTTGTATCATCATGAACAATATGATTCTAGAGGATGAATCTACCTTGAATTTGATATCATGTTTCAAAGAAGATGTAGTTGAAATGGGTTGTGGACTCACATTTCAACAATTCAAAAATGGAATAAAAGAGATTGAGAATTGTGAAACAAATGACATTTTGAAAAAAAATATCATTGAACATTTGTGGGATTTGAAAAATAATGCCCATGTAAAATGAAATAAATTTTCTAAAACTTTCTTGCCCTATTATCAAATTGTCATGTCCATATATTTATTTTGGAATCAATATTATTTTTTGTTGGTACACTAAATCATCATTGTTAGGTTTTTCTTATAATAGGTTAAAAAATTGCAAGGGCATGCATTGCAAAATTCAATGTTGTTGTAAAATAATTGGTGTGGAGTTGGAATTGATGTTGTAAATTTTGAGGTTCTTCTACTTATTGGACTCAAAAAAATCACACATTTTTGGAGTTTGTGGTGGTTTTCAACATTATGAAAAACAACATGTAATTTTGGTTTTCAAAAATTGTCACTTAGTTTTTTTATGTGGTTCCAACCAATTTCATTGCCATTGTTTGGGCTCTCATTACATAATTTTTCAATATTGCTATTGGTTTTGATTCCTTGGTTGCTTTCAATCCTTGTGAATGGTGATGTATAGGATTAGGTAATGAAGATTTGTTATTAAGACTCAATATATATAATGTAATACAAGATGATAAACTCATATGAGGATTTTGTTTTTTAAAAACATTAATCGTTTAATACTCAGAGACTTTTGAATGGTTAATGGTTAAAATATGCATTTGAATAAAAGGTACCTAGGGGAAAAACATTGTTTCATCACAAAAGTGAGCCACCATAGCTTGCATCTACCCCCATGTGATCAACTTTGGCAATGTTTGTTTCCACAATAGTAATGCAAGTCATACATTTGTTGCATGGGTTTTTCTTTACCTTGTCACATTTGCATTAGCCAATATCAATTGGTAGTCAATGAAGGTAAAATTTTGATTTTATGGATTTTTTAATTTGTAAAGTCCAAAGGTTTTGTAAGGTGTCTTTGGTGCTTGTTTCATTCATAAAGTGCGTAGAAAATTTTGAACTTTTCAACAACTTAGAAACATCATGCTTGATCATACCATTCCAATTCCAAAAAAAGGTTGGCCTTTATGCACGTGTGATTGGTCAATTTGTGTTGTATTGTTTGCATACTTGATCCCATAATGTTGCATTTTTATAGTTGTTTCTTGTTTTTAGATCTTGCAACACGTGCAAAAAAGAAGTGAAAAGTTGATTCTCCTTTTCAGTGATGAAAATTTTCACCTTGTACCATTTTGTTGGAATCAATTAATGTTTGTTCCCACAACTAACATCATTGAAAGCCTTGTGTGTTGACATTGCTATCATCTCATGTCACAAAAAATTACCTATGAAAAAATGTATTTTTGCTACAATTTGGAGGCAATCTATTTTTTTTTTGAGTTTGGGCTTGTTGCTTTTGTATTGGGTTGAATCGATGGTCAAATGTGGATTTTAGGTAGCATGATAGATGGCCTTCAATTTTACCATTGTGGACACATTTTTTTGACATTAGTGAGAATATTCTCCAAGTCATTAGAATAAATCAAAATTGAGGGAACCACAAAATTTGTTAACCCCTATGGTATAGTAAAGAGGATTATCTTAAAAATTCATTCATGAAAATATTTTTATTCAACATATTAAGGAAAACGTCTTGAAAGGCACATATTGATGAATGTAAATTGAATTGAATATTTATTGAAACATTTTAATCACTCCAATCATTCATTAAAAAAATCCTAATTTGTTTCCAAATTCCCTTAGCTCACACATCATTCCCACCAAACATAGATAAAAATGGTGGTTACGGAAGATAATAAAAAAGAGAATTAAAGGAAATGCACACTAAGATTTGTTAATTACAATCCTACCTTGTTTCAAAAAGAATTATGTGACCCTACACCCATAAGATCTAGTAGAAACCCATTATGATTTAGTTGTGAATGTTACCAATTTCCACCTTGGTAACCATTCATGTAAACTCTTCAACTTTCTTCCTCACATTGCCTATCAATTTAAGTGGGTAAAAGTATGGCCACACTTGGTGTTAAGGGGTAGCAACTAAGATCACCTTAACATCAACAAAATGCCACAAATCACAATATCACAAATTTTAACATTGGAAGTTACCATAAACTTTTTAAACATTATTTCAACACATCCACACATGATGTTAATTAGTAACCAACATTGAGTTATTTTTTGGGGTTTGCAAGTTAATCCACATCTACAAAGGTAATTTATGTTTAAAATAAAAATAAACAATGATGCATGCTTAACATTGAGTTAATTTGTCATTTTTGAAACTGTAGTTGAAATTAATGTGAAGTTTTGGAATCTATTTTTATCAAAAATTTAATGTTGGTTAACAATGGCTACCAACATCATCTTGACATCAATGCCATGTCATACGCCACCTAAGATTTAATGTTACTTAACATTTTAAATGTGTACTAATGACTAATTTTAAGATCATTAACATTAGCCTAAAATTGGAGATAACATTAGGTGTGACCATACCATTAAAAGTATCAGATCTAAATAGGTAAGGAATGTAAGCGATTACTGTGTAGGCAGGTAAGTAGATAAGGCACTTGATGACTACCATGTATGTAGATACATGTGGATGGTTCATGCATAGCTAACATCCATACCAATGTGAATGGAGTATTCCCTGTCCACACTCCATCCAACCATCCAGTACCCACCACATCTGCTTCCCGCCCTCAGTCCCTCAGGTGAAGTCATGTTAAAAACTGCTCACTGACAGCTTCCCTTCCTTGTCTTTATTATTAGTGCATGGAATACAATGGTGGCCATTAAGATTGGATAGTAACTAGATGGATTTATAATCATCTGTACATGATGGAGCTTTGCGAGAACCTCCCTGACAGAGGAATCAACAACCCCAGCAGCTCAAAGAATTGCCTTATTTCTTTAACTCCCATGTGTTCCAAGTACAACCTCAGTCCTTTCCCCCTCATCCATTAACTTAACTCTCCTGATGACTCCTCAGTTGTGGTGAGAATAATACTTAGAGAGGTCTCCTGTTCTGTTCCCTTGGGATATGTGAGAATGATATGACGTTAGTTCAAGACCAACAGGAGACTTAAGACCTGTGTTGGGTGGGTAACTTAATAACCTTAATAACTTTTGAAACAAGGGGTGTGTCAGACTGTGGCCTTGCCATTTACATTAAAAAGTATCTTAAGGATTAAGAAGAATCATGAAAACTCAAATATTTCACCATGCAAAAATATAATCTTTCAAAAAACCCGAAAAGAAACCAAAATCCTTCAAGATATTATAACTCTATAACTAATTTCAACACAAGCCAAGATATCATCTTTCGAAAATCCTCATATAAAAATAGACCTATTATTACCTAGGGGCCAAAATCCCATAAGCTACTATTCTCTTTAATGAATCTAAACACAATATCCTTGCCTTGGTAGGCAAGGCCAACAAACAACTGGTATATTGGTGTTGGATGAAGACCATACTGGTATTACCTCATGTCCATACCAGGGAGGTATTGGTATTAGGCTGGTATTGCCTCAAGTCATACCAATCTGGTCAATTCTTTAATATCAGGACTAGTACCAGTCTATATAGCAAGGTTCCAGCCTAGTGGTACCTGTCCAACATTGGTTCAGACCAGTGTTGGCCATTTATTGATTTTTTTTTTCATGAGCGCTGGCTAGGTTTTTTCTTTTTCAAAAAAATTGGAAGCCGATAAGGTTATTAACATTTTTTGATAATAATAGTTGATTATGCATAAAGGTAGGTTTTCAAATACCAAGTAGATAATCACCAGTTAACCCACCAGTTATACATCAGCTGTACATTGGTTTTAAAAAATCAACATCGACAAAAAGAAATTCTGGTCTTTTTTTGTATCATAAAAATGTTTAGTGTTTTTAATGATAACTAGGTCATCTGGGTAGATTATTAGATTTTGAAAATTCAATACCAGGTGGTTAAGTTATTAATTGATTATTAAAAAACAACAACTAACTGGTAAGTTATTGATAACCTGCCTGATAGCCGATCTAAAATCAAATAACTGGCCACCCACTGGTTTAACCAGTGTGATTGCTCTCTTGTCCAAAGAAATAACCAGTAGGCAAGGGTAGGTTAGGGTCAGGTATATGGACCCGTGACCAATGGCGCTTGAAAATTCAACGAACCAGTTAAAGAACCTACCTTAAATCGTTAGTTCTTTGTTGATCATTTGAGGAAACCTGCCTGTTCTTTGAAAAAATTCAAAAACTTGGAATCACTGGTTACTAAAAAAATGATTTCAAATTAATTCCAGGATTAGGGATTCTTTGATTTTGAAAATTTTCAAAAGCTCAGAACCATAAGTTATAACAAAATCAAAGAACCAGCCCCCAACAACTGGTTAAGACTAGGAGAAATATAAATTTTTTTGGAAAACATCTTAGTGTATGTGTAAAGCACCAGCAAATATTTCCTACTCTATTTGCAGGACACCTTATTCAACAAATTCTTTCCTCTGCAGAAGGTGGCCCATTTCGTTTCAAAGAGAGAAACTGCCCATTACTAAAGTAGGACCTGAACGATTTTTGCAACAAACTGTCGAATAATTAATTAAATTTTAACTTCAGCACTTAGTCTTTTAATTCTGAGATTTTAAGCAGGTAGGCTAATGATTATAGAAAATAATAAACAGATTCTCCTCAAGGTTATGGAACAGTCTAGGGTGTTTAGACTGTCTCAGTGTTAAGGTTCTGTGCTTGAACATCTGCAGTGCAAACCTCACAGTTGAAATTTTGATTTTATTAAAATTTCAGCACAAAAAAAAAAAAAAAAAAAATTAAAACTTTAACAAAACGAAAAAATAATTTAATTTATTCCGAAATCTTTTACGTTCTACAATAT
>Ga0116231_10001037_pt1 | contig 54788 bp, 41 predicted proteins | sample S1TSphgellanicum_2_FD_89695 | JGI IMG/M metagenome (GOLD analysis project Ga0116231, IMG submission 89695) | Host-associated microbial communities from peat moss isolated from Minnesota, USA - S1T2_Fd - Sphagnum magellanicum MG | ecosystem: Host-associated > Plants > Peat moss > Unclassified...
ATATTTGTTTTCCCCTATTTATATATATATATATATATATATATATATATATATATATATATATGAATTTTTTTTTAAGAATTATTTTCACAATGGAAAGACAATAAATGGGGACCACTCAATTTCACATTTGACATCCAAGATTTGAAAAGTAAAAAAGAAAATAATCATCTTTCTATATTCTTGGCTATTTGATGATTTTTATTTATTTGTTTTTAAACTCTGGCGATTGAAAACTCGAAACAAATCACTTCATTTCTGCATTAAATTTTTTTTAATACTCCTTTTGATGAAATTTTCAATGATAATAAATACCCCAATTAAAACACGAAAGATTAAAAAATTGGGTGTTGATGAAAAGATTTGGGCAAATAAGTAAAATGGGATAAACGATGAGAACACTCGGAGCATGGATGGATGAATTGGTTTGGATTTGGGATGTGATTTTTTTTTCCATTACCATCATACAGGCAGCACCCTAACCCTTGTTCCCTGCCAAGCTCTTTATTCCTGTCTCTTTCTCTCTCTCCTCTCGCTCGCGTCTGCGTTGCGCGGCGCTGCACTGCACTGCGCTTGCACTTTGGCGACAGATCTCGCTCCGCAGAGCGGTTGCTATTCCGTTTTCCAGATCCAATCTGCAGCAATGGCTTCCGAGGGAGTTTTGTTGGGGATGGGAAACCCTTTGCTGGACATCTCTGCTGTGGTGGGCCACGATTTTCTGGACAAGTACTCACTGTGCCTGCTCTTTGTCCTCGTTCTGTTTCTCGAGATTCTGGAATCATAATGATGGTGATGATGGTGATGATTAGGAAAGAAGTTGTGTCTTGTGAATGTGAACTGTAGGAGGACGACGGTGTTATCTACTCGTCGTCATGTTGTTATTATTGTCTCGTGTGATGATGGAAATGCTGGTGATCATTGGAGGGGATCTGGCTTTATTCCTTTCTTTTCGGATGTAGTTCGGGTGCCAGGGTTGTGTTGGATTCTTCTTTTTGGTGATCGCTGTGTTTGAGAAAGATTGCGTTCATTCTGACTGCGAGAAAGGGAGGGAGAGTGTGATGGTAGTCTTATTTCATGTGGAAGCGGATTTTGGAATTCTATTTACGGAAGGGATTTAGTTTTTCCTCGAAGGTGTAAAGCCTTCAGTCCCCGGCATTTTAGCTGAAGATCACACTCTGTGACGTTCCTCCTAAGCTTCTGGCTACAGGTTGCAGTATGATCTAAGTTGTGCATTTTGCATCATTGCAGTGTTAAAAGATCTGCGTCTCTTTTCAGGCCAGCTACAAAACACCAGTATGACGGTTAGATATGGAAATTTGTGTTGGAAATTCGACAGATCCGTCTGCGTCAGGATCCAGATTCCACGGCTAACATTGTGTGCAGATCCGCAAGGTCCTTTTGCGTTACTTCCAGATCTACAGTATTAACAGCATATGTACACAGCTGATTTCTGTCCTCGTGAATCCCAGAGTAGAAAATGAGGGTGATCACATTTTCCCTTCTAGCAGATCTTGTCGATGAGACCTTCTGAGCTGGTCAGAGTTCATAAAGCAAGGAGTTGTTTGCAACTAGAAGACACTGCCAACTTTCCTGATTCAATGACTCTGTGTTACTGGAAAAATTTGGCCATGTCATGCATGCTCTGTGGTTTGAAAGTGATATCTTGTGCACTCACTAGAGCAACTGATCGCGGCTGTGTAGTGGAAATGTCTCCCACAAGAGAAACTAACTGTGTGTGCCTGAATGACTGATTGCTGAATCTGTAGCCAGAACTTAAAAGATCTTTATGAGGAGAGTTTGCCATGTTTGGCTCACTTGTTGTGAAACGAGATCTAAATCATGCTGTTGGAGCTTTTCTCTCAAGTGTCTAATGACTCATGTTGTGTGTAGGTATGGCGTGACACCCAATAATGCTATTCTTGCTGAGGACAAGCATGTGCCCATGTAAGGGAAGACATTTCACCTGCTGTGGCTATCTTTTATGGTCAATGGCTGTTGACTATTGATTTGTTGGCTTGAGGCATTTGTTCCTCAGTTGTTGTTTATAGTGGTCTAGAGGATGTCAATCAACTGGTGGAAAACTGCCACTGGCAGAGGAGGTGAGTGTTTAGCTCCATGAATAGCTGCTGTGTTTTTTCAGTCAAAGGGGTGGACTTCAAATCTTTCTGTGTACTTTTGTATCATCAGAAGGATTTTACTATAGATGTTTGACAGTCCTTGAGTGTATGCTAATGCATCTAAATTGATGCTGCTATGGATGGTTGTGGGCTCACAATTATGTTGAATACATGTGGAGACAATGGCAAGTTTTGATTTAAAGTGCTTGAAATAGTTCATGTGGTATTGTGTCCATTCCACAGGTACAAAGAATTGGCAGCAAAGCCGGACGTTGAGTACATTGCTGGAGGTAAGAGAATACATGTTGCATTACGACATTGTAGCAGCCTTTTCAGGATATGTACTTAAATCTGTTGCTATTATGTCTTTCAGTTTTACAATCTGGTTTCACTGCTCAGAGAGTCAGTGATTGTTGATACTGAATCTTAGAAGAACTCACTTCTCTCTTTGGTCATTGTGCACAGGTGCAACTCAAAATACTATCCGGGTGGCGCAGGTGAATTGGTTCATTCTTAAGAAAAATGAACTGTGTTGGCTGAAGATAAGCTTAGATAACTCAACAGCTTCCTTTATGCCATCACACAAATGCAGTAGATTTCCTTAAAATCAAGTGATAAAGTTAAATTTTTAGCCATATAACAGAAATGTTTTTTGGAATCAAGTGATCAAACTAATTTCTTAGTCATTGAATTATGTTCTTCAAAATTGTGTTGATGGGCTTCTGTTAAAGAAAGGCCTCCCTGCTTTGGTGCAACTTTCAGACTGGAGACTAGGTTTCGCTGTCTTTTAAAATGAAAAGCTGTGCACATGCCTATCACTTCTTCTTGCCTACTTAATCTTTTCATGTGTAATTGTAACATAATTTCTGTCCCTTGTACTTGGTGCAGTGGCTGCTTCAAACTCCAAAGGCAACTAGTTATATTGGTTGTATTGGAGAGGATGACTTTGGAAAGCAGATGCAGAAACTTGCGTCTGAAGGTGGTGTAAATGTAATTTGCTGCACCTTCTGAACCCCTCATCTATGTTTGTCTATGTATCTGTCATGTTTTGTCGAGGACATATTCTGATGTTTCTGGTGTGTACTATGTAGATCTGTGAGGGTCTTGTAGAAATGAGCAGTGTGGTATGCTATCAATTATTTTTTGGTCCATGGAGGAAGAGAAGAGTAGAATCCTGCAGTTCCCTGTGTTTGTTTGTACAGACACAACTTTTAGTACTGGAATAGCCTTATATGTTGCAAGTAAAGTTACTTTGGGAGTTAAGAGTTATTCTATTGTATCTTTAATGCACGAGAAATGGCAAGAAGGCATCCTGTTTATCTTGTCCTTGAATGCCAGAATGACTCAAATGGCTTTCATTCCGTAAATAGATCAGCTCTTTTCCTCTTGATGTTGAGATACCTGGTGTGGTGCAGATTTTAGTCGCTTTAGGCAAAAAGTTCTACTCCAGGAAAAAGTCTAGAGCTGCTGTCCAACATTTTGGAGATGTGTCCCTTTTGTCTACATGTGAAAAGTCTTTATGACTGATTCATATACCATTCTTGGTGTGCTATTTGTGATGCTGAAGGTACAATATGACATTGACCAAACTACTGCCACTGGTACTTGTGCTGTCCTCGTGGTTGATGGGGAGAGGTAACATTAATGCCCTACAAGCTCATCCTGATAACTCTGAATGTGGTGAACATACACTGTTAGTGGATGAAAAAAGACATGAATATACCACCAAATACATGAGACATAATGGGGGCTGGTTGAGTTCACATTCTGAGGTCAGAGCTACAAATCAGTTTGGTTGTTCATATTAGCTAATTCCAGTCAATTTACTTTGTATTTTGCAAGCTTAGGAACTAGAAGCTTTTCCAGTTAAACAACCCTTATCTAAGTTACAAATGGCCAAGCCCCATGGTGGTGGTTCAGAAAAGGAGTTAGTAAGGCCTGCAGTTCAGATGGGTCTGCATTTTCCCCTTCCATAGCAACTGATGTACTGAGTGCTCATTGGAGTCGTGAACGGTGCTTATCTTTTTTCATGTCACCATATTTGGTCCAGAATGCATGCATTCCCAAATCTACAATATATCAAGGGAACAAACACCAACTGGTTGGAAAACCTTGAAAATCCAGGCATTGATAAGTTTAACTGCCAAGTATAGAACAATGTCTTTTCATCTGGTTATCCTCTTTCTGGTTTCAAAACTCAAGAACATAGTACTGTGAGGATTTTTGCTCTGTGGGTTCAAAGTATACAATCTTGTCATTTTGTGGTTTCAACCGAGTCATTCTCCTTGTTTTCAACTCAGAATGGCTTAGAAAATAGAAATCAGGTGACAGTACAGGAGGCACCCTAGTTAAAAGTTAAAACCCAAGTTCTAAGTCAGTTATTCTCCCTGTCAAAGAACTTGTGCCTGTGAAGTTCCATCTCTTTAGACTTAGGACTTCCTATACTTCCAGTGTTAATATACTCAAAAAACTTGTCTATATTTACAGGTCCTTGGTGGCAAACTTGTCGGCTGCCAACAACTACAAGATTGACCACTTGAAGAAGCCAGAGAACTGGGCTCTTGGTAGGTGCATTTGAAGCTTACCCCTTTTATGGTATTACTTCATTAAGTATGGCACAACTTGGAGAACTATTTATGGCAGTTGAAGAGCCCAGTTTGAAACATGTGATATCCCTCAGGACACTTGGTCAATTAGTAGTTTCGAAACCTGAAACTTATAAATGAGAGTTTGATTCTGTGATCGTTATGTCTGGTTTGGCCACAGTGTATACTGACTGAGCACTGTCCCTGTCTGTTCCTGTCTTGTTTCAGTGCCCTTTGTGTCTCCTCATATCCTTCAATGCTGTGATGTCTTTGGTTGTAGGACAAATATGCTTAGACTGGGCTGTTTAGGAGGAAAAAGGATTCTTCACTATAAGGGCTGGTGATTGTGGCAACAACATAAGGATATGTATGACACATTTGAATAATGGTTTGATGGATTCTTGTTGTGCAGTTGAGAAGGCAAAGTTCTTCTACAGTTCGGGTTTCTTCTTAACAGTCTCACCAGATTCTATGCTGGTGGTGGCTAAGCATGCTGCAGAGACAGGAAAAGTGTGTCTGAAACCATGACTGAAGTGTTAAGTCCAATTTCATGTCCACTAGACACAGTATCTCTTTAACCACAGGCAAGAAGGTCATTTGTGCTTTTGTTCTTCATCATAGGATTCAGAGTTTAAAACAACTTGGGTGTGGATGGGTGATGATAGTATTACATGGTAAACTTGGCTGCACCATTCATCTGCCAGTTTTTCAAGGACAAGCTCTTGGAGGTTCTCCCGTAAGTTCCTCTACTCTCATGCTGGTGTCATCCAGAGCAGGTCTTTCTGTTCAAAAGCTGGTCTCTGAAAGATGAATACTGGAAATTCAACTCATACAAACCCTTATTTCTTGTGTGTAGATTTACAGAAGGAAGTTTCTCTTGCATGGAGCTTCACTCTTATCTTACCTTGCTTATTCATCTGACTATGGACAAAATTTCTTGTCCCAACACTTTATGAGGGTTGTGAGATTATCTTATGTCTCTTCACTTTCTGGCCATGGATGGGAGTGTTTTACTGCAGCTATGTGGACTTACTCTTTGGAAATGAGACTGAGGCTAAGACAATATCTTCAGTTCTAGGCTGGGAGGTAATTTTTCACTCTGTTGTACCAATGCTTGTCTTGCAGTCATTATTGTCAATCAATGATGCAAGGGCTTTGTTTTTGTTTTTAACTCTCTGTCCTAATATCTGCAGAATATCTGTTGTCAATCCTTCTTTCTTACATGTGGAGCTTCATTTCATGTTGCAGACAGAGGATACAGAAGTAATTGCCTTGAAGTTGGCAGCATTGCCCAAGGCATGTGGCACACACAAGCGTATTGTGGTCATCACACAGGGTACAGATCCCTCAATTGTTGCTGAAGATGGCAAGGTATGAAACCATATTATGACTAGACCTTCCAGCAAGAAAGGAGAGACTTGAGTTGTATGAGGATAATCAGATTCAGAAACATCCATTCAGCAAGGAACCATCTGATGTTGTGTGACAATTGTTGAGAAAGAAAATACAGGCCTGATGTAATGTTTTCTCGGTCTACTTTGCTGGCCTGTTAGTCAGCGTGTGTGTGAGCTCTCTTAAAGATTTTAAAGTAGAACTGATGATTGGTTTCCACACTGCTCAGGTCACTAAATTTCCAGTTATCTTGCTGCCAAAGGAGAAGTTGGTGGACACAAATGCAGCTGGTGAGTAATGGAAACAGCCATGACCATCTGACCATTTATGACATGCTGTAGAATCCAAAGAAGTGGAATGTGTTCTGATAGGATTCATTTATTAGCTACAATGTCAGGGTATCTACCCTACGTGTATGGTGCTGGAAAGTGGCTGATGTCATTGTGGCTTACAGGGGATTCATTTGTGGGAGGATTTTTGTCGCAATTGGTGTTGGGAAAGAGCATTAGTGACTGTGTTGCTGCAGGAAACTATGCTGCTAATGTTATCATTCAGCGCTCTGGCTGCACACTGCCATTGAAGCCTAATTTCTATGCAGATTAGAGCCTACATTTTCATGTCAATCTCATGCTTTGCTTGAAGGGGAGGAAGAAGCTGTGACTTTCTTTCAGGCTCTGGATAGGTTTAGATGTTGTTTGAATGTGAAACAACAGGGAACTTGGCTGAAAGGTGCATTGTTTTCTTGTTGGCCACAATAGGCTGGCAGCATCTTCATTAAAGAGGCAAATTGTTGAGGACCAGGTGTTGGATTTCTTATGTATACAGTTGTCTGAGAACACTTGCTCTGTGGTATGCTTGGAATTATGAATTTGCAACTTCATTTGCAGTCCTGGAACCTGGATATTCAGTATCTGTGTAATCTGGGGACTTGGTAGTGTGTATGGTTTGGAAGTCCAATACTAGGATGCATCTACACCTTCTGGTAAGACCTTGTGTTTGAACCTTGTCCAAGTCAGATGACAAAGGCTAATCAGCAAAGTGCTGTTAACAAATGTCAGTGTTAAGTTGATACCGTCAACGAATTTGTTCTAGCTGAAATCACCACTGTCTGGTCATCTTTTTAAATGTCATGCCTTACAGCACACAAAATTCTGCCTTGAACTACTACTATTTCTATTCCTTTGTTTTTATGCTCTTTGTTTTAGATACAGGATATAGATGCATACATTGGGATATATATGGTGGTCTACTGGTTGTACAATGTATCAAGGGATGATGATGAAATTGGATCTGGTTCCTGATTGTTGGTTTTTTGGACTCACTAGAACCCAGTGATCATGGCTGAGTCTTCATGTGGGTGCAACCTCATGTTTGTGCAAACAAACAGAAAACAATTAGACAGATTTTAGATGAAGGTGATACGATTTTCTGACAGCACAAACAGAAAACAATTAGACAGATTTAAGATATAGGTGATACGGTTTTCTGACAGCCAAATACTTGATCATATATACATGGTCAATACCTTGAGATTTTTGCAGAAATATCATAAGCACCATGCACATTGGGAGCAAATAGTGGCTCCAAGAAATGTTCACCATGAGGTGCAACCTCTTGCAGTGGCTGAATGATGATAGCTATAATTCAAGTCCAGAAAAAGGAATTAATTGGATTAGTTGAGAGTTTGTAAGTATTGTTAGTGGCAATACATTCTTTGCAGCATGCAAAATGCCATGACAAGTTGCATCAGTCCTAAGTCCAAGCTATAATGTAGCTTTGATGTTTGTTTGAAAACACCTTGAGCAACAAAGACATCAGATGCATTCAATTTGTGGACATTTCAGAAAAAGATTATTCACGAAAGAATCCATAAATATAGGACTTCAGTTTTATATTAAGTGTTGCAAACTCCTGTAACAACTTTGAGTCTGTTCAATGGGATTTGCCCTAGATTTATATTTCACAAAGTCTTATAAATGAGCCCTTAGGAACTAAACATTGATTCTAATCCAATGGACTTATTGTGGTGCAAACAGAACATCAAATTACGTATAGAGATGTCTCCATGGTCAGATCATAAAGGGGTCATTACCTGCAAAATACAACATATAAATTGATTACTTAACCTTTCATATCAGTCTCAGTATACCAAAATCACAGTATGATAAATACATCATCTAGCCATTATCAGTAGCAGCTACAACATAGGATGGCCACCTATATTCACACAGAATAAATACATCTAGATATGAATGTGCATCCATCACAAAAATGGAAAGAGAATCAAGTATGAGTCCTGACATTTGTATTGGTGTCTTGTGGCCAAGGCTTCTCAAATTGACCCAACAGATAAAAGCCGTTTGGAGTCACCACCCAGTTGCAGTGAAATTCACATGGCATGAAACCATAACTAGGGCCTTGAAAGACAATGATACCAACAGACTCAGGGTGATGAGTAGAAGTAAAGTCACAAGTAAACAGTGTTGTCCCCCAAATGTTAGTATTGAAATGGAATTGATAGCTTGATGAGTAACCAAGCGTTTGCAGGCCTAAATCATTATCTCTAGAATGACAATGAAGCTGCAGGACCTCCCCTGGCATTTCATTTGAGATGAGAACAACTGTTTCTTGGCAGGTCACAGGTTTTCCCATCACAAGTAACTGCATAAGAACCACAAACACACAGGCTGCCATTGGCATAATGACTTTCCCATTGATCCCCTGATGAACAGCCATAGCTACTGCACTACAATAGAGTTTTTTTCTCAGAGTTGCTTCACAGTTACAAGCTATACTATAAGTCTCAAGACCCACAAAAAATGAATTCCAGGAGACAGAAAACTAGCACAAAAGAAGAGGGACTGAGTTAACCTTTGAGTTCCCCTTTGTAGCTCTTTCTATATAGAGTCTTGAGAAACTTGTGACAGCCCCTCCCCCACACTCACCCCTTGTCACCACTCTATTTTCTACCCTAGTTCACTTTATGCAGTGGGAAATAGAAAGTACTGGAAAGATGTTGATGACTATGATGTATGATGGGTTAGCATCAAAGATTGTGATGTTGATTTTTTGCTCTCTAAAACTTGTTATGAACATGACAAATTGTTATGTGACTGGCCAATCACCAGCATAGCATTTTGTACACCTCACTATCAACGTGATTTAGATAGATACATATCCTACATGTCTAATTGGGACATGGGTTGTGATCCTTTCCAGCTTTGCAAGTGGCACTGAGTTATCCACCTTATGTTAAAATGTCAAATTGATGTCAATGTTTGGGTTGGTAAGTCTTGATCCATAGGTTGCTGGGTGACTGGTTGATGCATCAGAGGGATCCTTCAAGTATCCATAAATGAGGCTACTGGATCCCAGTTTTCATTGAAACTGGGGACGAAATTAGAAGTGAGGATGAAAACAATCCGCACCTGGAAAAGAAACAGGGGTTCAAACTAGTTTCTCAGGTAAACTGGTCCTGGAGGCAGTTCCAGGGGCAGTTTTGGATTTGCATTACCTGCTACCATCACTGATCCTCATATTTTTTCATTAGATCAATGGTACTTGCCTCGCTGTGACCTGCAACTTGTGACTGTCAACATTGGTTTTATTCGGTGAGTTTACAGGGTTGCAACTTGTGATGGAGATGCTCTAAGAATTGAAAAGTTGGGGGGGGGTTGGGTTCACTAAAATGCAAATTTACACACACTCGTGGTCTTCCAGAGGACCTCTCCCCCCTTCTGGCAGGCACTCAATATGAGCAACAAATTAAATGCAGCACTGGGCTCAATCCAATTGCAAGACGATGCTCAACAAAAGAAATGTTTTCTATTTTTTGTATGACACCCAAACTATGATGAAAGCTTTACATATCTTTCTTGCACCAATTTTTCAAAGAAATAAAATTATGGTGCAATGCTTATAATCTCCCCTCTTTAGCACATTGGTTCAAGTTTCGATTATTTTCTCAAATTCTCATTTTATTTTGCAATGGATGAAAAAGAGAATGTAATTCTCAGTCAACTTCCTCAAGCAAAGAAGGTTGCCGTGGGAGGACATGGACTTGCAACTTCTCTGGGAAGAAAGGCACTTACCAAAGTTTCCAAGTTTCCCTGAGCAACTTTTTTCAACCGAGTTGCCTTGAGGAGGGGACATGGAAGCCCCAACAAAGTTCTCTTGGGGACATCCCCCTTCCCATATTCCCATTTTTTCATGGACAATTTTTTTTTAAAATGTCATTATAAGGAATTCATGTATTAACGACTAGATTTATGACTAGTTTTAAGTTGTAAATATCACAAATGACATTACAATGTCTAATTGTTTTGCACAAGTTGTAAAAAGCATTATTGTAAATGACAATACATGGGACATTATGTGGCACCCAATCACAACAACAATTGCATCCTCCATGTATCTCAACCATTTTTTTCATCCATGTTGTCTTGGATGGTCATAGGCTTAGTCACACCAAGGTTGTGACTACATTTGTGACGCATCTATGACCAAACACATACACATGCATGACCATACATATGATAACAAATGTCCAATGCACACATTTTTATTATGTAGGTTAAAAAAAGGTAGGTAGATATCCTAGGTTAGGAAGTGGAAACTAACAACCTATGCTTAACCCTAAACTAGGTAGCTTAGCTAGCAACCTAGGATTAACTTTAGCATATGCATAGGTTGCAAGGTTGAGGACTTGAACCTTTAATTTTCACATTGAAAAACCAAGTCTTAAACCATTGCATCACATCTTTAACAAACAATATTTTGTGTCATTTTATTAGTATGATCGTTTTTTTTCTAATGTACCTACCTAGCCTAACTTAGCTACCCTACTTGACCTAATCACAAACTTACCATGTTTCATAGGTTCATATAAATTTTGTGCAAAATTTGGTTTTCATGGGTTTGTACAAAAATTGCATGAATTTCGTGCTATGGTTAATATGAATGATATTTGTAGGTATTCAATATTTTAAATACTCAAATGGATGAGATATTGTTTTTGAATGACATACATGAATGTTCATGTTTAATACACAAAATTTGCATAGTTTTATCCAAAATTACATCATGATAACTGTACATATTTAATTACAGTAAATCGCATGTACTTCATATGAAGACATCACAAGTAGAAAATACACATCATTTATATAGAAGTTATTTCATCCCATTTTTACACTTTGAAACCCATGGATTTTGCACAAACATATTGGTTTACAATTTTCACATAGATTCTATTGAAATTTTGTGATATTGTAAGTTTGTGATGTATGTACCTAGTCTACCTAACCTAATGACTTAATGTACTAACTTATTTACCGAGCTACCTACCCTAGCAACCTACATAGGTTACCTACCTAGCTTACATAGTCTACCTACCTTGCCTATCTACAAGTAGTTTAACTACATATTTAACCTATTTGCTTAACCTATCTACCCACTTAAATTACTTATTGACCTAATTATGTACGTAGCCTAGGTACCTAATCTAGCCCCCCTACTTACTTATTGTATATAATTTTGTAGTTTAATTATCTATCTAAACTAGCTAACTACCTAATAATAAATGAAAAGTTGAAAAAAATGTTGTTCAATATAGATGACAAGTTGTAAAATAGATTTAACACATAGATTATTCATCCATCGTGTAACTTTTGCCCAAGAATTGGGAACCAAGGTCCCTAGGGAGATGGGGACTTGGACGACTTGGAACCTTAACCAATTGCTTGGGAAATATTCTAACCAAGTTGCTTGGAGAATGGGGTTGTTCTTTGGGCAACTTGGCTGGTCTTCCAAGTCCCATTTTTCCAACGACAACTTGATTGAGAAAGTTGCCCAAGGAAATTTGGTTAAGTACCCGTGAGGAATTTGCAAATCCCTATCTTCCAAAAGCAACTTGCTTAAGGAAGTTGCCCAAGGACTATGCACTACAAGAAATCTTATCCATTTTACGTTATGTTTACAACTATGGGTGCAACTAGTGTCAAAACAACTAATTTTGCAATTGTAATTGTTGTAGTCCTACATGTTCCCAAGTCACAAACACTTTTAATAACAAATGTAACTAAATCTTGACACATGCCAATTTGCAATTGCAAATGTGACTACTATGCATTTTGGATGAAAAAGTTCATGAGAGATGAATTAATGTCAACCATAGTTTATCACATCCAATGACAAATGAAAAAGAATTATTGTATGTACTATTGAACTTACATGTCCATTTTCAGTTGTAAGTACGATTATCTTTAACAACAAAGTTGTACACACTATGAGAAAATCATGTCCGTTGCAACTTGTTTATTTAGTTGTAATCTAATTTTATTGAACATTTTTTAGTTGTAATCTAGTTGCATTGGACACTTTTTAGTTGCATTGAACAAGTTACGATGGACATAGTTTTCTCATATTGACATTTGAATAAATAGATGAATAAAAATGTTAAGGAGGTTGGTAATTAATAGGTAGGTATGTAGGTAGGTTGGACATACATTCCTAGGCTAGATAGCTAGGTTAAATAGTTAAGTAGTTAGCTAGGTAAATCCTAGGATTTAACTTGGAGTAATTGGAGTTAACTAGAAGTTAATTAAGACTTAATTGAGAGTTAATTAAAGTTAATTAGGACTTAATTAGGACTCAACTTGGAGTCAACTACAGTTAATTAAAAGTTAATTAAAACTTAACTGGGAGTTAACTAGAGGTAACTAGGACTTAACTCAAAATTAATTAAGATTCAATTAAGAGTTAATTAAGAGCTAATTAGAGTTAACTAGGACTTAACTAAAAGTTAACTAAGAATTAATTGAGAGTTAGTTCCAATTTAATTAGAATTTAACTAAAACTTAACTATAAGTTAACTAGAATTGAACTAAGACTTAACTAGAAGTTAATTAAGAATGAATTGAAATTAAACTAAATGTTAGTTATAAGTTTATTACAAGTCATGGATGAACATTCAAATGAATGAATTCCATGGCATTGGTATCCATGACACTATTAACTAGGGTTAAACTTGTTTAATAGGTTAAAATTAAACCAATTTATGTTTTTCTTAAAACTTTTATAGCTTATGTTCAACATGAGAAATTTCAAAAAATTAGCCTTTCTTTTAACAAACATCTTCACTTGCTCAAACTTGGTCACAAACTATAAACAACCTAGTTGATATGAAAAGTAAGTATAATTTTGATGAAGGTTTACTTGAAGAAATAAACAACTAGTTACATACCCATTGTTTAGAATTGGTTAGTGTTTAGCAAACTTAAAAAAAAGGGACAAGGAATTAGCTAATGCAAAAACATAGATCACCAAACTTCAAATTAACAACAAACACTTGGTTGCCAAATTTGTTAATGTTGACAAAGCAACAAAAAAAGGTTTAAAATTTGTAACAAGAGTATAATGAACTTAGCCAAACTCATTTCAAGGGATGTAATGACCTCAAGACCTTACAAAGTGATTACAACCGGTTGATAAGGGATTATGGGAAGACAGAAGCTGTTAATGTTTATCAAAAAAATATTCTTATTACTTTGGAGCAAACATGCGATCAGCAACAAGAGTAGTTGATGACTATTAACATGGAGTTGGAAAATTACACTCACGAACTACGAGTTCAAATTCAAGAACTAAAGGGCAAGATGGAACCAATGCAAACATCACTTAATAAGACTTCTCAGACCTTGCACATGAACAACCAATTGAAAGAGTTTGAAGAATTGTTGCTATATAATGTCCTATTCAAAATACAAAACCAAGCATTAGCAAACATGAATCTAAAGTGGAAGGAGTGGTGGCAAACTGTGCAAAAAATCATAGAGGAGCAAATTCAAGATAACTTGGAGATTGCTCGTGCCAATGAATAAGCATACTTGTATGAACTAGTTACCTACAAAATGCAATTTCTAGAATATAAGTACGACTGGTTAAGTTCAAAATTGATTGAAATTGAGGGAGGTGTTGGAATATCCCAAATACTTACTTTTGTGGAACTAGTACCAACATCTATTAATGTTCATAGTGAGCTAGTTGTTACTATTACCGAAGTGTTAGCACAAATGTGAGAGGATTTGATTCTACTATTGTACCTTGTATTTTGCCTATGTTGCCAATAATACTTGTTGATGCACCTACCATAGTTGCAAGCATTCAAGTAGGAGATTTGTAAACACCTATTACTCCTAAGAATATACCATTGGTAATACCTTAAATTGGAGTAGGTGCAAGAATTACTATGATTAAAAATGCATTGCATGCATCACAAGCTTTTACAACCGTAGTAGGAATTTTGGTGGACACACCCGTTGCTGAAAAATCAGATTTAGAACCTGGTCTTTTGATTAAATCTATTGTTGACCATAGTAGGACATGTTGATGAGTTAGTTGTAGGAGTTAAACAAGTAGATCTTGATGTCTAATTTTGAGGACAAAAATCTAGTTTTCAAAGGGGGTTAACGTTAACCCAAATTTTCATTTATTGTAAATAGTAATCAATTGTTACCAATAAGTAATTAGTAAGACATTATTATTTTTAAAAATTGTTAAGTTGTTATTAGGCAATGGCTAATCAATATGTTAAGTTAACTGATAACAAGTTTGTTAAAATAATTGGTCTATTGATAGAACATGTTTGTTGATCAACCTATGGCTAGTTGCCATTTTAGTTTAATTTTGGATTACTTGGTTGTTGTACATGCCAATGATTATTTAAATTAAAACAACATTATGTTTTGGTATAAGTAGGAGGATTTGAGGAAGATTAGAAAGCTTAATTTTCTAATTTGATTTTTGGATCTATTTCAGATTTTCTTTGTAACTTGTGCATTTGTAAATAAACATCTTCATGTTTTAATTTATATTTCTTGTTCTCTTATCTGAATTATAACACCTATTAATGGTTGTATGCAAGACAAATTTTACAAAGTAAAAAATAGTTTTGTTTAATTTGAGGGAATAAAAAACATCCTTAACAACCATGTACTGGTAATCACGAGGCAATTGATGAACTCTAAATGATTTTTCTAAATATCATGTCCTATTCCATTAAAATCTATAAAATCAAATCCTATATCATTTTCATAGGCATATGTAGCTCAAGGTGTTTTGTTTCAAGGTTTATCAAAATCTTTGTCAACTGGTATGAACTTTTTCCAAAACCAATGCCTTTTCCACACGAGCTCCGTTTCTTCAATGGGCACTCCTTTTGTTTCAGGCAGATAAAACATTACAAAAAATTGCAATATAATGATCCACGCAGCGAAGAAGATGAAGAGGCCCCACTGAAGGGAGCATAACATGGACAAGAATGTTTCAATCATTACAAAGGAGAATAGGAAGTTCACTGATGCCTGGATGCTCAAACCTGCTGACCTTGTTTCAAGTGGGAAAATTTCAGTAGGAATCAAATATGCAAGTGGCGCCCATGACCATGACCATCCAGTGAGAAATGCACATAAGAATACCACCAAAACTATTGCAAGTGAATGTGGCAAGTGCACTCCATCTTGTAATCCGTAACGAAGGATCAAAGCCAGTGCAATCTGCATAAGAATTCAAAATAATGCTTATTATTTGATTGTCATTAAGAAGATAATCAGAATCTTAGAATCCACATGCTTGTCTCTTTTGGAGAGTATGAAGATCATGGCAATTAATAGATTTATTCCCCTTTCACTTTTATTTTCCAAATCAATGTATTAATTTGTTTTGGCATCATATATTGTTTAAAATCTCAACTTATTATTTAGGGCCCAATGAAATTTGATATAAGATATTGCAACTAAGGCCCGCTTTACACTAGGAGTCAGGGTTGAAAAAACTTGGGGCCAATTTTGAGCATTTTTGGCTTGTTCGTTTGGCCCCAAGTTACTAATAAATGCTGAAACATTGGCCCCATGGGTTTGCAAATTGGCCTCCCAAATTCAATGGTATCCTTTTTCCAGCCTTGGGGCCACTACAGGGCCATAAAGTTCAGCATTTATTAGTACCTTTGGGCAGATTGAAAATAATTTTTCTAGTTCAACTTTTGCACCAATAGGAATGCTTGATTTGGGTTGAACATCGGCCCTGACTCCTAGTGTAAAGCGGGCCTAACATGTCAAAATGACAATACAGGAATGCAAGGTGCCACACACTAGAGCAAAAGGATCTACAACCCAACCATCAAATTAGACCAATGTAAAGAAAAGAAATGGACCACATAAAATTATGGGGGTGTTATATCTAACATCGGAGTTAATTACATACATTGTGTTTTTGGTACACAAAAATAGAATGATTGTTAATTGCAATTAATTACATTTGCAAATTTGTTTCAATTATGTTAAATGATGGTGAAAATATTTTAACTAGCCATCAATCTTTTGACATTTTGTAGGTTAAAGGTTTTTAGAGAGTCAAATTCCTGCTCTTACTTAGTTTTGAAGAAATAATATTTAGCGTATCATTATTCATGGGTCAATTCTAAACATTGAAATTCCTTACAAACATGTAGTCAAAAATGTCAGATAAATCTAAAGGATAAACTACAACAACAACACAAATGATAAAAAATACATTTTTGTATGTATGTATATAACAATCCAATGTTGATGTTAAACATGACTTTTAACAATGTCATCACCATGAAAATTATTTTTTTTAAATGATAAATAAAATATTTAGTATGGATGAGGAATAATCTGTAAACAATTATAGTCTGAAAAAATGACAATAAATACTTAGCAAATGGAAAAGTATTAAAGTTACTTACCAGAGAGATGAACATTTGGAGATTGCCTAGCATGAGTAATGCCCTGCGGCCGAGGCGGTCCACTAGGAATAAGCCAACCAAAGTGGCTAGTATAGCAGTGCCTGCTAAAATAACAGCTGAGTAAAGGGCTCCATCACTTTTGAAACCCAAAGTTGAAAATAGAACAGGTGCATAGAAGGAGACGTCATTGCTTCCAGTGAATTGGTTGAAAATTTGGAATAGGCAAGAAACAATAAGTGGAGGTAAGCTCTTCCCTTTGAAAACATCTTTAAATGCAGCAATTCCCTCACGAGATTTGTGGTTGCCTGCAATCAAAATGTCTTCAAATTCAACATCCACATTCTCTACTCCTCGAATCCTTCTCAGCACTGCTTTTCCTTCTTCTTGTTTGCCTCTTTGAATAAGGCTGTTCGGGGTATCAGAAAGTGCAATCCCAGCAATGGTTATTAGAATTGCAGGGACACCTCCCAAACCCAAAGAGACTCTCCATCCATTACGGGCCATCTTTCCAGTGCCATAATTGATTAAATTAGCAAAAAAAGCACCCGTTGTTATGCCAAGTGCAAAGAGGTAGTTCAAGCTCCCTCGCCATTTAGAGGGTGCCATCTCAGACAAGTATAGTGGTGCTGCCTGCTCACCACACACAAGGAGGCAAGACAACAAAAACATATAAGTATGAGAAGTAATAAGGGAACCTTGGAATGTATACTTATATGAGACCCAACTACATTAGTATGGCCATACATGCTTGTTCATGTTACCTATGCATGATACCCAATTCTAATATGGTCAATGGGCAAATTTTCTTGGAACCTTGCTTAGCTTCCCCGCTAGGTACAAGTCGGATATAAGGAGCCATAACCCAAGTAGTTCCTGAGTAAAGATAACAAGTTGATATGGTAGCACATGATTGGTTCCATAATGCTTAACTAGCGTTCAAATTGTTTAATTAATGCTTAAGTAATGCTTTAAACCATTGGTTACATTAAATTATTTTCAAACTTATTCAAATGCTACATTTATAGATTTAAGAACATTTTTTAATAAACAAAACACACATTTGTAATATTAATTTAATTTATTAGACTTTGAAACATGTCAAATAAGCACAAGCTACAAAGGAAATTACTTCTAACTATGCTTGCACCCAACTATCCTTGGAAGGAGCACAATTTATGAAGTATCTTCATCAAGTAGAGTAAGCCTTAGTGTTTCATAGACTTCACATCATTACTAATTTTCTCAATTCAAATTATGGCAAGGATTTAACAAATTCATTGAATAACTATCTTATTGTTAAGGATTGAAGGCCTTGTAAGGTGTCAAGTTCAATGTATTTCCATGATGATCTCTCAACCTCAATTCAAACATACACGAAGACAAGAAATACATTCAAGTTTGGAGTATATTGTTATTCTATTTGTATGGACTAGGGACCTGCTGGTGGCTTGCAAAACAATATAATCAACCCTTTGAATTGGAAACCCAATGTGCAATCATCAAAGGGAACCTAAGAATCAATTTGTGACCTTCTGAAAATAAGTGATTCGTCCATCCTTTTGAGCTACAAAGTCCATAGATGGTGTGAGTAGGGAAATAGGTGACTGGAGGAAGGCACAACCAACATCTAGGGATTCATTTGCTGAAACAAAAGGAATGAGTTTTGTCATCACTTTCAAATTTGCTGAAGGGTCACTCTTTGTATGTGTTGAGCACCTCACCCATTGTTTGGAGGGTATTATTTTGCTACCCAATTATAAATGGGGTAAATGTTATTATCTAAAAAAGTTTATTTATAAATATGGTATTTTGGCAATTGATGAATATCTAAACTTATAGATGAATGAAATAAATAGCACACCATTAATTATATTTTCAAATGCGTTGTTTATTTTATTTATTTATAATTCAAGGTTTTTCTGGTGGCTTAAGTTAGTTCCTAAATGCTTATCAAATTTATCTCCAAAGAAATAAACAAATATCTTATTTTGGACTACATCATTGCTGTAAGAATGCAAGTGACTCCCCAAAGAAATTTTGCAAATAATTTACCCACTCCAACATAACACATGATGTCTACTTCAATTGTCTAATTAGACATTGACTATGTGGTCTTGAGATTGGTGCCTCAGGAGGAAGGAGGATCATCAAAAACATGATAACATGGTCAGATCCAAACTGAAGTCCAAGATGTTGAAACCAACCTGGTTGGAAAATCCAAGACCCCACCCCATAAGGCTTTGGCCGATAATAAGCATGGTCAGATTTTGAGCTGAAGCTCTGAAGGTCACACCCGTCAGGAAAGAGATCCCAGCAACAAGTATGCTTGCTTTTCTGCCATAATGTCTTGTGACATAAGATGAAAACCAGGTGGACACAAATGCAGCAAGGTACAGGGCTGAATTGTATGCTTGCAGATTTTGATTGTTGTATTGGCAGTAAAGACTGCCTTCTCCTGACTCTGCTTCACGCCTCTTGTTGACAACTACGGTTGGGAAGAACTTCTCCAAGAAACTGTTCATTTCTGCAACCCCACCTGCAGAGCCAAAACAAAACATTAGAGAGTGCACACCGTGATCAATCATAGTTGCACCAGAACAGATCTCATAATTCACAGTTCTCAAGCTAATCACATTACAAAACACTACGTCCAGTCAGAAAAAACCTACACAACAACCCCAAATTCAAAAAAAAAGCTCACATTCTGAAGCTAATCACATTACAGAAACCTTCGTCCACTTAGAAAAAATCCACATAACAAAACCCTGAATGAATTTCCGTTTTGAGATCCTTGGTCAGTCATGTCGATTACTAATCTTCAAACAGGGTTCTCTCAACAATCAACTCAAGTCTTGGGGAACAAAACTCGTCATATATACGCCAAATTACATGTGCAATTAATTGACACCCAAGAAGAACACTCACCATTGATGCCTATATCATAACCAAACATGAGACCACATGATGCAATCAAAAGACAAATGAACACCAAATAACTCGTTGTGCGGCCTTCGAAATTCTTGAATTCTCCACCACCTGCCACAACTAAGTCCCCTCCAGCAACAGCCATTGTCAGATTTGATGAGCTTTGGTGTTTGTGAGCTCTGCTGCCCAGCTCCAAAGTCTCAATAGAAACTAAGATGCTGGTTCCAAAGTGGAGAGCATTTTGCAGCACACCACAAAAGCCCAGTGCTGAGCAGCAGCAGGCCACTGAAAGGGGGGTGGGTGAAAGGAAGTGGGGGAGGCCTTGGGCTTTTAAACTAGTTCTTTGTCTTTGACCCTAAAACTAGGGCTTTAGGGTTATATATATTGACTTGGACCTAAGCATCCCCTATTTGGGCCCATATCCATCGTACTCGTGACATCATACATAGAGTGTTTATATTCCCGGGGCCTCGGACTTGAGAGCATTTGCACCCATGTCCCCCCTATTTGGGCTTGTCTTAGTGCTTATCACATCCTACAGAGTAATGTTCATATCGTGGCATGTGTCATTGACTCTATTGTGAACTTGTTAGCCAACTACTTTCTTGTTTCAAAATTAGTTTTTGTAAACTAGTTGAATTTTCAATGACAAAAAGTATTCAAAATTCAATATTTATTGCACCTTAGGTTTTTAAATTATGAAATTGCCTTCATAAAATCCTACTCGTTGAAAGCACTTTCTAACAATATCAAAAGCTTGCCCTAATTTCCCTAAAAAATTTAGTTTTGATTTTATTAAAATTTTGAGAAGAAAACTATTCAATGTTTAATAGCTCTTGCAATGTAGGTTGAAACATTACAAAATCACCTTGATGCACCCCTTATTCATTGAGAGCTTTCAAGTAATATCAAGAGCCTAGTGAGGGTGGGGGAGGGGGGGCATTGTTGTTTGTGAGATTTCAAACAAGACAAACAAAATAAATAAACAACCTTGCTTAATAGATAGATTATTCTTTGGGCCTTGGACTTTTATATCTTGATTTCTACTCATTAGTGCAACACTATAACCCTAAAATCGGTTTTAAGTTATAATGTGTTGAATTTGGAAGAATTTTTTTAAAGCATTTGCATTTGTCCATGCATTTTTAAAAGTATGGTAATATGCAACAATAAATGAAAAAGTTTGCAAAGGCTTAAGATATGTATCTATCAAAGTTACCCAAGGAGATTTGTAAAAGTGCATAACTTGGCCAAAAAATCAAGAAAGGGCAAGTAAGAATGGAACAACGCATATGTCAATTCAAGTCTTCCCCCAAGGAAATTGAATACTCCAGTGAAAACGAAGTAAATTCTTTATTTTTGCCAAAAAGGTTTTTTCATATTTTGTTTTTTGAATTTCTACCATATATGTTTTGTTTTGTTTTTTTTTCTTTTGCATACTTGCTAGTAAAATTATCCTTTTTCAAGAAGCTTTGCAGTTTGAAAAAACTATTATATTTTATTACAATAGGCAAAATACTATGGGGATGGTTAGAAAAGTACTACCTACATTGACATGGCACATATTTCACATTATTGTTGATTCCCTTGGCCTTGTTGTAATTGCTTGTATTATGAACCAGTCTAGGGGTCATTAGTTATTAAGTGATGCATTAAACTTTTCCTTATTTATGAGTCTAAAATTTAGTAATGAAATTGATTTTGCAACCTTTGACAACTTATTAAAAGAAGATGCAAATGTTGCTTTTGAGTTTTCATGTTTGGCTTCTAACATTAAAAATGAAGTTGTTCGGGTTGAATTCTATTCTTTCCTTCTTAAGGAAATATGAAGAAAAAAATCCCATATTATGTTTTCTTTGATGTTGGACCTTAAATTTAAGACCCTTCTTTTATGTCCTCATTTATTGGTTGTGAGCAAAGTAAGGCCATTGTTGAAAAATATGACAAAAATTCTTTATTTCCTATGCTTCTTGAATGTCACAAGTTTTTTTTGTCCCTAAATCTTGTCATTTCTCTTGGTTTGTTTATTTTTCCTTTTTACACATCTTTTTTTTCTTTGGGTTTGAGGGTGAAAGCACACGAAGGTGTGACATTTTTAAGCACATATGGAAGTCCATAATTGCGTAAATTAACACTACAAAGGTAGTGTGAAGGCATGATACCTTGAATCACATGTCATTTTACAAGTTATCATTTGAAATTTAGTATAAAAAAAATTGCAACCCTAGTTTACCTTATGGATAACTTAAATTTAGAAGATGAGCTTTTAAACTATTACTTTCATTCAGTAAATGACTTAATAAGAAAAAACCATAATTCAAGATACATAAAAAAAATTGGTCACCAAAACCTTTCCAAAAAATCCTCCTTGGTATCAATGTTATTACATCATATTACCATTGAGTCCTTTATTCATTTTAAAACATTATATGAAGGTGCATGTAGTCCATATTCATTAATTATGGACTATAAGTTTTTGTGTATTCCTTTAAAAGTCCATTATGTTATGACTATTCAAAAATTATCTATGAAATTTATACAATGTGATTATATTATATGTAACACTACAATGTTGAGTCCTTTTTCATTTTAGTTGGGATTATATTTAATCACATAACTAATTATAAATCCCAAAATCTTGCAAAAATTGCCTTGTGACAACATTTTATGGATAGTGTAATGTGCTTTCACCCTTGAAGTAATGGATACAATAAAACAACACATATTGGTGGTTCTTGCTCTCTTTATGGTAATGAAACATATCATTGTAAACATGTTGTCATCGCAACAACTTGTAATGTACCAACAAAATGCTAAAATGATGATGATGGTTTTCCATTCTAACTTTGAATCATCTACACATCAACATTTTTTGAATTTTTTTGAACTCCACCTTGAAATGCAAATGGATGAAATGCACAATATGATCCTTTTATATTTGGAGGAAAAAAATTCTCCAAACCAACATACTTTTCCAAAGTGTAACCATAAGCATTTTGTGAAAAACCTTCCATTTTTTCACACAAATTTTTTTTTGCCCTAAACCCTTTTGCTCTAACTCCAACACCAAGAGGAAAGATGACTCACCCATTAACTTTGATTTCATGCCAAAGAAAGATTCTTATGATGAACGGATTGAATCAAACCACTTTTTTATTGTTTTAATAAAAAATATGGTTGGGACTTATCTTTGGAGTTGGGTTTCCATTTTTGCTCAACCTAAGTCCCAACTTGAAGCCAAAAAGTACAGCCACATAAGATTCTAATTCATTGTTGGGATTTGTAAATTGGGCTTTAGTGTGAAAATTTTTGTTTTGTTTTGGAGTTCTAGACCAATCAAATTGCAAAAATGAATTGGGACTTATAAATTGAACTTTAGTATGAAATATCTTTTAGAATATGTCATGTTTATATTTTTTTGGCTTGAATTGTTAAGATCCATCCCTAGCTAAAGCAAGTGGCAAAATCCTTAAAATTTTCAACTTTTATACTTTGAAATAACCAAATTTGGCTAGATCTTTTTATGGTTGATCACAACCTATGTTATAGCAGAAATTTGAAAATAAAATAAAATGGCACTATTGCAAACACAAATAAGGAGTGTGAATGATGATGCTAAAGTTCATAGCCCAAACAATAATCTAACTATTAAGCAAGGTTGTTAATTTAATTTAATTTTTTTGTTGAAATCTCCCAAACAACAATGCCCTTATTCACATTCTTGATACTGCTTGAAAGCTTTCAATGAATAATGGGTGCTAGATCCCTCATCCTTGACATAGGCAACAATTTTCTTCTTCAACTCATATGTTTTCAATAATTCTATCAAATTTCTAGCTAAAGTTTGCCCACTAGCATTTGTTGCTTCAAAAAGGCCAAAGGTAATGTGTTTGGTTGCCAATCAACCCCCAAAAATTTGATCACCAATGCAAAGATATCATGTCCACCTTTTGACACCCACAAATCAAAGCACAATTGCATAATGACATTTTGCTAAAGTTGGCAAAACACACATTTTTTTAGTTTTTTCCATTAAGCCATGTAATAATTCATGATAAAAAAAAAATTCTAGAAGGAAATACAAGTCTTGGACACAAATGCATATTAATTCGTTTTAACAATTTTTTTTCACAAACTACAAAAGAAGATGGTTTTTGATAATTAAAAGTCCCAAATCCTCCAAAAAGTTTTTTTTTGCTACAAATCATTTTTCATGAAAGGTGCCTTTGTAGCAAAAAAATTAAATATGAACTATTAGACATATTTGGTCTTTTCTTTACATGTAGTCTTTCCTCTTTTTTTCCAAAGGATTGTTCATTTCTTTTTCAAAATTTTAAAAAAAGAATGGTTTATATTTCCATGGTTTTAAAATGTAGTTATACCATTATTTGTGTTATATATGATTAATCCTCTTCTTGCTTGAGTTTTTGGATTTAAATTCAAACTAGATTGTTATAACAAAAAATACAATGCATGATTTGAAAAGTTGTTAAATCATTTTTTTATTATCATTAACACAATAAAATTCCCAACATAATGCATTTTACAATATTTGGTTTCCAAAATAATCTTTGTGCATGTAAAAGTTTCAAAGTTTTTTCATTTTCTTTTCATTATTTTTAAAATTTTTGTCTCATTCTATTTTGACACTTGCATTTTCTTCAAGTTCTTACAAAGGTTCATCTCCCACCCTTACTTCATTCATGAATACATCATATGATTTTCATTTTCAAAGGATTATTCCATGTTTAGTTTGAAGTTAAAATTACTACCCAAATGAGTTTTGAAAAGAACTAAACAATTATATGATATACCAAAACTAACATTTACAAGATGAGATCTATTTCTTAAACATTTACAAAACAAGATACAATTTGAAATGAATTTTTGTAATGAAATATGATGTGTGTATCTTGCAAAATGAAAGTATATGAAAACCTTACAAAACAAAAACAAAAAAACAAAAAAAAACAAAATTAAAAAAGAGATAAAATGAGAATTAAAAAAAAATGAAAACAAAATTTATTTCAATGGAGTCAACTAATCTAATGTTCCAAGCTCCAACCTACACAAGGCATGAAGGCTCGAAAGGTACCAAATTAACACTAGGGGGAAAAAAAAACAACACCAATGTAAGAAGAGCAATAACACCAACACAAAAAAGAGCAACAACAAATGGCTAGGCTACAAGGTACTTGATCACCAACGCAAAAAGGGTAGTAGCACCAACGCAAGAAAAACAATAACACCAACACAAGAAGAAGAGTAACACCATGCAAAAAAAACAACACCAACATGAAAAGAGTAGTAGCACCACACAAGAAAACAACAACATCAACGGTCATGAAAAGAACAACACCAATGTGAGAAGAACAAGAAAAACAACACACAAAACACTTGCAAAAAAGACAAACAACAGACTTGCAAACATCACCCTACAAATAAACACATTCCACCTCCCTAGCTAGTGGCTGTTGTTTAGGAAACCCTAATTTGGCACAAGATTTTGAGAATTGAATGTAGATTGTATGAGAGAACTTGTCCAATTTTTCAAACTAAAAAAAACTGGAATTAGGTTTCATGATTATTTTTCATTCATGTGAGAACTTGAGGTCAATTCTCAATCCGATTTTCACATATAATGGTGCTAATTGGTTCTCATTGTGAAAACCAAACTAAGAATTGGGTTGAGAACCAAATGACCATTCAAGAACTACCCAACACTTGTGTTTACCACATCCTATACATATAGTGTTAATTATTTCCCATCCTCACCCATGAACATGAAAAAGTGAACAATGTAAAATGAAGGACTATTAAATATCATCACCCATGGTCAATAATTATATTGCATTGGGAAATTGTCCATCCAAGCATCACAAATCCTTTATGCATTATTCCCAACCTACCTTTTACTAATTAACTTTGGCAATCCATTTCCCCCTCGCTTTTGTCCTTTCCCAATTTAACACTTATAGTTCATTTGAATTTTATCTCCTAAAACAGCACTTAATCTACATTATGGAAGTCAAGCGTTACTTTGAGGGTATATGGTGTGACTTTTTTTCAAACTTAATCTCTTTTTCTTTTGCAATTCAAAAGTTCATAATGTTTTCTAGATTTATTCAAGGTCAATGGTTTCGAGTGGACTAGCTATCCATGTAATGGTGTAATTATTTGAAGTTCAAAATAATAATAATTTCAATACCTATCAAAAAAAAATCCTAATAACTACCTCATTCTTTTCCCTTAACCACTTACATGGACATGAAAAGACACATTAACCCATGTGGGTTAATGTGTCTTTTCATGTCCATGTTATCTAATAAAATCAATTTTTAGATTAACATAAATAAATGATGAACTATTGAAAATCACATGAGAACATAGGAGAAAAATAAATAGGTGGAGACAAGGGGGCAAGCGGGATATGATTAAATTGATAAACCTTCATTTCCTTTATCATTATTCTTACATTTTTCTCACATTTTCAAAGTGATATTAAATTTAAATTTAAATATTTATTTACCTATGAAAATGACCTACATAAATCTAGAGTTTTTTCCATGGCCATGGGGTTTTAGTCATAATTGTGTACAATCTGTTCAATTTATCAACAAAACTTTATCTTTAAACAAGTTCATTACAAAATCATCCATCATCTATGTCATGGATTTCATGGCTTGAGCAAACATACAATAATGACATAGTAGAAAATGGTTGTGTGACTTTATACAATTTTTTTGGGGCACCTTTGGAATATGCAAGTTTGTATTTTAATGAATGTATTTCATCTTGAAGGGAGGGAATTAAATAAAGATCCACCTGACCACTAAAATAGTTAAAGTTGTTTGAAATTTATGTACCTTATAATAAGTTTAATCTTTACTGTCAAAATTTTCAAAATAAAAAACCTATGTGCCAAACCAGGAAACTTAAATTAAATTAATTATTTAACAAATTAAGTGCCGAAGTTACCAAGTACTATGGTAGTAGAAGGCTACAACATCTTTTAAAAAGAGTAGAAAGAGAAAATGTTTAAATAACAAGCCACTTCCACAACCTACTAGAAATGGGGGGGCATGTTTTGGCAAATGAGCCATTAAGGGGCAAGAAACCAAAAAAAGTGGCCTATTATGAGCATTGGGCTAAAATTTCCAAGAGAGTATGAACCTTGAGGAGGTGTTTTTTATTTTCTTGGAGTTAAATTAAACTGGGAATGAATCATATATGTTAAATTGAAATAAGTGAAAGGGATGGAATTATGTGGGGGAAAGTGGATGGCTAAAGTTAGTTTAGGTAATCATGGTTGATAACCTATTAATAAAGGTTTAGGGGGCTTGGGGTTGGGTACACAAAAAAAAGGTTGAGGTGGGTGGAGGGTCCTCCATCCACATGTGGAGAGTATCCCAAGCCATCTATAGTTGGTCAATAAAATAATGTCCTTTCCTTCAATATGCCATCTTGGAGGGCATTGTATCTTTGGCACTTTTACAAGGCCAAAGCAACTTTCACATCATTGAATTGTTTTAAGTTATTCAAAATTCTAGTGATATTGATAATAATTGGAATTGGTTTATGTGAATTATGTATTGGGTCCATTAGTGGTCATCATTACAACACTTTTGGAAATGAATCACTTGACATTTCTATTAAATCATTTGGAACAATGTTTTTCTAATCTCTATGTCCTTTCATGTCTCAACTTCATATAAAAATGAATTAATGTTTTGCACCTCAAGAACATTTGGAATTTTTGTTTCTTCATTTTGGTACAAATAAGGAAGATTGCATCATAAATCTTCCTTATTTGCATCATATCATTATTACCCTTTGACACAAATTATTTATTTCAGCATGACATGTCATTAACATATGAACATCTCTTGTGTAATTAGACTTCATGTGGATATGTTGACATTGTTTAAAAGGTTACAAAGGAGCATATGTCAATGGAAAAGGTTAGAATGGAGAGATGTTTTTATATTTTACATGTGAAAACAAACATGATGGAATCATCTTGATACTATGCATAGTATTTCAATTTTCTATTTACTTTTTTTTTGTTTCATAAATCGTAAGTTATATGAATTTATGGGATTTCTTAGAATTATGTAAATATTATGTGGGAATTATATGCACAAAGGGCAAGAGGGACCAAGTGTGAAAGATCATTATCAATTTGATAATGATCCAATCAAAATTATGTGTTTTGAACACAAAACAAGAATGAAGGTTGACCATAGAATTAAGATATTAAAATTGTGTGAAATTGTGTGTTTGCACATAAATTGTGGTATTTGATGGAACATTTTTGTCATGAGTTTTCTATGTTTGGGCATGCACACATTTTCTTTTCCTTCATTGTGATTTGCATTCACTTAAGATGTTACATAACAAGTCATGTTCATTTCACGATGTGCGCATTATGTGAAAAGAAACAATCGAAAGATTTAGTGAACCAAAATAAAAAGATGTAATATTTTCCTCAATGTTTTTCCTATGTATTTTTCTTTAGCTAGAAAATTATTTTGATATGTGTTTTGATAATTTCATTAAAATTTATGCATCATATCATTATTATATAACACAATCCACATGATAACAAAACATTCATACTTTTACAACCATGTTTTAAATGACATGGTTATTTATCTTTCAAAAGAGAAAAACAAACCTACATATTTGTCAAATTATTTAAATGATATAAGCAAAAGATAAAAGAACTGGAAGATGCAATTTAATATAGAAAAACATTTGATCAAATAATTTTTTTGAAATCCACATTTCACATTTTGTTGTTTTGTAAAATCAATCTTCAACAAAATTGAATAAGGAACGTTTTTAAAATATTATACATGCCAAATGTCATTTGATTGTTGTTACAAGATTTCATACATAATACAAATAAATAAGCTAAAATAACTTTTTGCATGTCTTGTGACAAAATTAATGATTACTAACAATCTATTGTGATAATGGCATGTTTGGCAATCCAAATTTTCCTATCATAAGTATATAAAACTTAGATTTTTACTTGAATCTTCTAATGAATAAAAATGATCCTTCTATTGTATTCATGATAGATTATATTTGTGATATTGTTTCGAAGATTCATTAACTAAAAATTAAATTTGGAACATTATTAATTATATGGCCAAATCACCAACATTGTCCTCATTACAAATATTATTGCTTAATGATAAATCCTAATAAACTTACAATATAATAATTATTGATTTCCTATTTTATGAATTTAAAATATTTTTGCAATTTATGGAACCCTTTACAATTGTTATTGACAATGTAAAAGAAGATAGAAGATGAAAATGTTGTTATAAAACAAGCATGATTTAACGAAGTCAAATGCTTTGTATGTTTTTAAAAACTCATTTGAAGATCCTTGTCCTGTATTCTAATATGACATACTAAAAGAAAAAAATCCATCTTGTTTATTTTATGATTTATTTTACATGAATGTCATTTTTATATTTACATTTATTTATTAACATAATACTTTGGCATCTTCAACATTATTTATATTATCTACAAAATTTTGTGAAAGATAATACATAGTCTTTCAAAATATTTTTGAATATTTTCTTTTCAACATGAAATATTTAAAATTCATTAATTATTTTATAAACATGTATTGAAGCTTCCTTTGTACTAAAGGACCCTATTAGATCATGTGCTTTTTCACATTTCATGAAAATGTTGTAAAGGTTGCAACTTTCTTTCAATGTGTTCATTATTTAAATAAAATGGAAGGGAGGATGAATGACTTGTTAGCATAAAAGTTTTGGAAGAAGGAAAAAGGAAAGAAAAGAAGGTAAAAAAAAAGAGAAAAAAAAGATCTAACTTGTGAATAATACACCAATTTTTGTAATTGGGTGCAAATTGAAATGGGAAAGACTTTAATAACCATATAAATTAATCACAACAATATTTTTTTAAATCATAAGAGATTTCCATTTTTTCTGTAGTTAAAACATGTTCAAAGTTTGGCTTTTGATTTCAAATTCTACATTACTAAATTATTTATTATTTTGATTACATCAATTGCATGTTAACCATAAATCACATATCTCTCAACCTACTACCACTATGTATCACACACATCGTGAAAACTTTGATATTCCTTTGTGCATGTTTTTTTCTATAAAAGTTCATGATTCACATTCAAATGCATTTGTGTTTCATCTTTTCATTCAACAACTACATTTTTAGGTTTAATGCAATATTAAACTATTTGTGTTTTGAAACATGAATATTAAATTGTAATTAAAGTACTTGACCTACACATCATGATTGCAAATTGTCCTAGATGTCCAAAATTTCAATATTTTGTTTTATATAAAGGAACAAATGATTTGGTCAATGCGTGTTTTTCAATTTTTTGTTGTAGTGTGACTAGCAAACAACCTAAAAGTGACTTAACATTAAATGGAAACCTTGTCCTCCAACCTTTTTAAAAGAGCCTTTTTATAATTTGGCTACCTATAATAACCAAGAAGAAAAATCTAAATACATTGACCCACAAAAAAAAAAATTGGCATTTTTTTTTCAACAAATGAATATTGCCATTAAATATTCCCTTTCCCAATTTTTTTTGCAATACTGCAAAATTTTGCACAAAAACAAATGTATTTTAAACCACTAGACCACACTCTATATCCATACATTCATCAATGTATTTAATATTGATTAATTTTGTTCATATATAACTTCAACAAGTGGTAACACTAAATTTAACATGATAATAATTTTTGGATCGTATTGAAAATCAAAATTAAAAATAAATTAATATGAAACTCCATTTTCATATAATAATATAGTTAATAGTTATATATATGATTTCTTATAATTAATATTATTGACATTTTCAATTTAATAATATTTTTAATCGAAATGATTAAGAGTACGATAAATTTACATTAATCATATTCTATCGATTAAATAAAAGATAGAAAGGAAATTTCAAGTTCAAATTTTTTTGTGATATTTCAGTGGACACCTTTTAATCAAAATTAGAAAAACATACAATCTAACATTGAAATTGAAATATTCATCAAAGTTGACAAGTTTACATTATTATTTTTTATCAATGTTATGTTTACGAAATTAATTAAAATTCGGAAAATAATTTTAAGCATTAAAATCATTAATATTTAATGGGAAGTGATATCTAACAATCTTTTAATATGACCCCCACACATGACTTAAGGATGAACATTTTATTTCTTTCTAATTACTTTATAATTTCAAATCGATAAAATATATTTCCCCATTTAGCTTTGATTTCTTTTAAAATCAGTGGAGACTTGACTAATTTAACATTTCCAAAATTTCCCAAGCCTTTAAATTGCTATGTTTATTAGTAAGCCAAGATCCCAACATCCTTAATAGAAATTTATATTGGATGGAGCATTTTGGTTTGGAAATGACCTAAGCTTCATAAAGGATAATAACACATCCAAACAACACCAAAAACAACAAAAGATAAAAAATAACAAAAATAACAAAACAATAACAAACAATTTAACATGGGTGTCAAAAAAACACACATTGAAATCATCAACAACACTACATTGAACATGAAAATTTTCTTTTTCAACAATAGTGGGCATTAAGAAGTTGAAGGCCCTAATACAATGTCAAAGAAGACCAAGAAAACCAAAAAGTAAATAAAAAGACATTAAAATAATTTATTTAAATAAAATGTAAATATATTAATATGTTTGCAATGTAAAGCCAAATTATAATAATTTATTTAAATATATTTTAAATATATTAATATTTTGGCAATGTGAAGCCAAAGTATAATGGACAGTCCATTTTAGGGGTGTGGATGGGAGATGTTGTACCCCTTCTCATTTCCTCGTTCTAGTGTTTAGTTGTAGTAAAGTTGGGCAGTTCTAAAACCCTTTTACAGGTGAAGGCTCTAGACAATTTTGTACTGAATTTCAAAGTTTATTACACTTGGAAATTTAATTTTATGGTTAGACTTTCAACGTTTAAATCTTATGGTAAGACTTCGATATTTAAATCTTATGGAAGACTTCAATGTTTTGTGCCGCGAATTTTGCATTGTGTGTTTTTAGTGCTCCACTTCAACTCAAGTGCGATTAAAGATTTCCTTAAAAAAAGAAGGAAAATGTAACATCAAACACATGTTTAGAAGTTGAGCAAATTTTTGGCATTTCTTTTAGTGCAAATTTGACTAATTTGATTCATATCGGAAACATTCACCAAATTTTTTATGTCACAAAGTTGAAAAAAAAAACCATTGCATCAGCTACATCTCTATTCACATGATAATATGACTATTTTAATGGTATGTGTAATGTTCTTGTTTGACTGATTGGATTGGATATTTTGTTGGGAATCAAAAATCCTTTTTGGGTGCAAGTCAAGAACACATAACGAAAACGTCTGTTTACCTTTTGGAATATTTGATTGTGGGCAAATAAATTAAAAAAGGTTGAAAATAAATAAATTAAAATTTATTTTAAATAAAACTACTATTTGAAACAAGTTGAAAAAAGCTTGTGTGTAAAAGTTTGAATTGTGAAACTTCAAAGTCTTAGTTTAAAACTGCCATCTCCTAAGAAGGAGACCTGTGGACAAATAGTGTGTGGCCTGCGCAAAAGCAGTGGACCACTTGTGGAAAAGTACCATCTCCAATTTGAAAGTGTGAAATTTTGCACAATTCTTGCACATACAAAGAGTGCTGCAAAATCTGTGAACTACTTACATGGCCCAACTCAACAGTAAGTGGTCATAGTGGCCAAGATTTTGTCTTTCCATTTCAAAGTTTGAGGCCCTCATTTGTACTCTTAGGGTCACTTCACATTTCGGCCTGATTTACAAGTTTTTACCATGAGTAGGAGTCTTACATCAAGGCCACAATTTTTGATTCCATGGGTCAAGACTTAAGCAAGGAATTGGGTTAAGCAAAAATGGAAACTCAACTCTAAAGACACGTCCCAACCAGTTTTGATTCCATGGGTCAAGATGTAAGCAAGGAATTGGGTTAAGCAAAAATGGAAACTCAACTCTAAAGACACGTCCCAACCATTTTTGATTCCATGGGTCAAGATGTAAGCAAGGAATTGGGTTAAGCAAAAATGGAAACTCAACTCTAAAGACACGTCTAAACCATTTTTTAATTGAAATAATCATAAAGTGGCTTGATCTGATCTCTTCATCAGGAGAAGACTATTACCTACTTCAATACTTTTCATTTTCCAAACTTTCTCGCTATTGGAGGACACAATGATGAACTTTGCCTTCCTCATGGCCTTCCCCATGGAACTTGGGCCTCGAGCTGGTCCCCAGGCTTGGGACCCAGTTCTTCACACTATGGCACACTACCTCCCAAGAATAATATTGGTTACCTATTAAAGATATCCGTAAAGTCACCCTGTGTTCACCCTGGCTTTCACCCCCTAACCCCTCTTTTAGTGGTATCCGCAAAGTAAGGAAATCTTAGTATGAAATGCTGTGCGAAGTGCCGAATCTCAGCATTTAATGCACAAGGTTTGAGAGTAATTATAGTAGGTGTACAGGTAGGAGCAGTGAAAATCTATATAGCAGGAGTGGGGCGCTCAGGAAAAAAGAAAGACAGGATGAAACTCAGGAAACCAACAAAATTGACGGTTTTCTGCGTTTCACTGCCGACCTTGACTGCTAATGTACTTTTTTGTGCAGGTTTTTTTGAATCTCACCTTGTGTATGACCAAACTCGGGGTACTCACCCTGTCTTTTCCTGACTTTACGGATATCCCTATTGTACTCCAAGGCCCTGATTTCTATGGGACTTTGCCTCTCCCTGAGACTTATGAAATCGGGCCCTAGGTCGTCGAGTGAAGTGGATCTTAGGTTTTACTACCACTCAATTTAGATGTGCAAACAATATGCAATAGCCCCACCTGATGGCTTATGATATTTTGCATACTCATGTTGTACCTTTACCATCATGACATCTTCTTTATATATATATATATATATAGGTATATAATTTTCTCACCTTGGCAGTAATAATAAAGATTTCCTGAAATTCCTACACTTGAGGTGGGAAAAAAATGCCAAGTAGTTTTTTCACTTCTTAGGCCCATTGCACCACCAAGCTTTAGGGCAGGTATTCAATAATGTTTTATTCCACATTCAATTCGTTTTGCGGTGATCTTATCATCTTACGATCATCCCCTTTTTTTTTTTTTGGTTGTTTAGAGGAGAGAGGGTATGCCATGCCCCAAAATTCTGGATTGTCGGCTTTGGACTAAACAAGAGAAATGTTTTTTTTCTTTTTATTTTGGGTGTCCTGAATCGTACCTTGGGGTGCTCAATCTCTACTTTCCATGCTTTACAGGGATATATAGTGATCATTTCAGTGTAATTTGTGGCTTGTCTTGTCTTTGACCATAAGAGAAGAGGACAAAACTTGCCATGCTTTTAGTGGGGATAAAGTCTTCACAAACATGGCTAGAGTGAATGAGCATCCACCACCATACCATCATCCATTGGATGCCCTATATGACTCAATTATGCATGGACCTCAACCTAGTAAATATTCGGTTTGACCGTGGTAACTCTTTCTGTAAAACATAGGTCCAATATACGGGTCTGGATAGGTAGGAAAATAGGTGACTCCTGGGTAGGTAGGTAAGTAGATGATTTACACAGGCCAGAGTGAATCAGCACCCACCAATGCACCAGTTGGTGCATTCTGTCCATCCAGTGGGCTGCATGTTTTCATCCGACTCCTGACCCTCTGTTAACCAACATTGTACCATAATCAATTTCTGTCCATAAGATGGCTTGCATGTTTTCATCCAGGTCCTGACCCTTTGTTAGCCAACATTGTATCAGAATCAATGTTTTTTTGGCTGTTGGCCTTTTACTTTTTTGTGCTATTTTTTTCTCATCCTTGACCTCCATACTACCCTTCCACATAGCTACCCTGTTGACCTACAATTTGGCCTTACCTAGCAAAGTAGTAATTGACTTCTTACTTATTTATCTTCTCTTTTTTTTGACTAAAAAATTATCTTTTTTTAAACTAAACTTTTATCTCTCAACAAAATCTCTTTATCTTTTGGCTAAATCATTATTTTTCAACAAAATCTTTATATCTTCATACCTAAAACTTTATCTCTTGGCAAAACTTTTATTTTTTCTTGATAAAATGTTTATCTCTCGACAAAACTTTCTTAATTTTATGTTAAACTTTTACATTTTTGCAAAACCTTTACATCTTGACAAAAAATATATCCCTTGATAAAACCTTTATTTTTTGGCAAAACTTTTATTTCTTCCTAGCTAAACCTCTATCTCTCATTGAAACTTTTTTACTTCATAGCTAAACCTTAACTTCTTGGCAAAACTTTTCTATTTCTTAGTTAAACCTTTATCTTTCAAGAAAACCTACTATCCACCCATCATCATATCTAACTTGCACTTGTACATTGTTGAAGTCAATTGATGAAATTATAACATAAAATGCAAATATTGCAAAAAACCCACGGATAATTATTTTAGTTGTATTCATACCCTTGATGAAAATAAATGTTAGCCCCAAGTATGAGCATTTGACTTTAGAACATTAATTTTATAACTATGCTTCCTCTTTGGGCTATTTAAGTTGTAATTAATTTGGTTAACCTAATTTATCTAAACAATGGGCAATAGATTTAGCATTTTGATGTACTTATTTTAATGATGTATTTAAGCAATATGGTTTACATTTTGGATTCCTCATAACAAATAATTATGACTTTTGCACCTTTTATATTAATTAAAATCAACCCTAGATTGGATTTTGGGGGGAAAATTTTATTTAGACATATATGGAGTAAGATCAATCATTTTACTTCATTTAATTAGATTTAAAATGTAAGCATAATTAGCTGCAACTAAAAAAAAATTCATTTGTAAAATTAGTAGGGTTTATAACATCTACCAATAGTATTATTTAGGGGGTTTTGTATTTATTTATTTTATTATTTTAAAAATTCAAAACAGAATTAGGTGTTATAAAACTTACTTTTTCCCTATTTGTATATGTTGAGGCCATCTAAAAATAAGATTATTTAGGATTTTGAGTTTAAGGCTTTATATGATGCAATACATGTACACAAAGACCTATGAAAACCACCTAATTTTAATTTAAAATATTAAAGTCATTAAATGAAAAATTCAACCCATATCGGTAAGTGTTAAGTTGCAACATTGTAAAAAAATTGGTTTATCAATTATAGTCACTATAGTATGGCCCAAATTGTTGATTGAAACAAAAAAATGAGAATTACTACACATTTGCAAACATGAATGCTATGGCCCTTGAAGGCCTCCTAATTTTAACTTTGAAAATTGTTCAAAGTTTTATGTTTGTTTCAATCCACTATCTATTAATCAAATAAAAAAGAACACCATTTTAAGCCTTTCTAAAAATTAAAAAATTAAAAAAAAGAAAATAAACATGTTATTTTTTGTGTTCTTAAACAAAGGAACCTAAAGTGTTATTTTCTTGAAATTGTTTCCTTGACCATTCATTTGGAATATTACACAAACTTGGGTGATCTTTTGATATAAAATTCAAAGTGAAAAATCTTCTTTAAGTGAGCTCTATGTTGTCTTAAGTTGAATGGGTCTAACAAATTTGGGATGTGTCATTCTTAATGGTACCACCCAAGCATGAGCTTGTTTTTATATGAACAACATAGCGGTCTTGAACCACTATCAATTGTTCATTTACCTAATATACCATGTATCTTGGTTCATTCCACAATATGAACATTTTACACAAGTCGAAATTGTACAAAAACTAACATTAGTTTTTTATACATATGGATGGGTATTTGAGTACTTATTGGGGGACCCATGTTATATGGGCAAGGAGATGTTTATTATATAACATCTTGAGAGGCATGAATTTGCCCTTGGGCTCAATGAGCTAGATGTAATCCATGCATACAAAAAATGCATGTAGGGTATAAAAGGTGAATGGAGTGGGGTATTAAGGGATTGAAGTGAAAATTGAATTGACTAATGAAGCATTTTGATTCCACAAAGGAAAAATATAATCATTCTTTCCAAGTTGTAGGTATTATCACTAACTTCTTACATAGACGTCACCTAGATTTTACATATGAAATCATTGGTGATCAAGTTGAAGACATGGTTAACTACAACTAGGATGTGGACTTCTAGATGTAGGTTTAACATTTTTTTGACCTTTGATATAAATTTTTCATTTGTCAAAAGTCTTAGATCTTTAACTACTTTGATATTGTTAAGCTCCACTTGCCTTTTCTTTTCTATGAGAGCCTCTTTACTTGCCTTGATTAGAGTTCTTTGAACATCATTGTTGATCACCATCTCATGTGCTATGGTGGCAAAGCTACTAGACTATGATTGTAACACTTCCGCCTTTGTTTATGCCTTACCACTTGAAGTAGATGTAAAACTAGAACTTAAAGTAAATGATGGAATAGATGTTAGATCATTTATAAACTCACATATTGTAAGAGGAGTTGAGGCCTAAGTACTATGGGTGGGATAGATGAGCCATCAATCACATTTTGTCACCTTTTGAAAATATTATGAGTGGCATGTCCATTTGTAGACTGTTGCTTTCAACTATGCCAAATTCTTTTCACTTTGCAACATCACCCTCTCAAATTCCCTTCCTCATTGGATGTCCTGATTTTCAACTCTTTCAATGTGTTCCGAAGTTGATATTTCAAAGTATCTTCATGAAAAGTTCAATTGGGAAAGTCGCGTTGTAATTCGCAAAGACCATTTTCCACACAAGGTTAAGTATAAACTTCATCACTTGTTTCTTGTCTTCTAAAATATTTTGAAAAATGTTGATGGTAACTTATGATTGTGGTTTCAAAACTTGTCCTTCTACTAGAACCCATGGTTGTTTTTCCTTTTTTTTTCACTTTTACAACTTGATGAAAAGACGCCATTTCATTCTTTACATCTAAGTGAAACCTTCATGCTTGCATCACCACATGGGACTCATCATTCTCACTTGTTATGCCTACATAAAAAAACATCACACAAACCTCTTTAAATGGGAAGACTATTTTCACCTTTTGGAGGTTCATTTCTTTTTTCTAAGGGCTACCCCTACTTGTTTGGTTCCTGAAACCCCAAATCAAAAGATTTTTTCACCTTTTGGAGGTTTTTTTTTTGGTTTGTGACCATTTGTGACAAAAAAAACTATGTTGGATTTGAAACAATCAAGTTTGGAAACTCTCAAAAAATTTCCATAATTTTTATTGTTTATGACCATTTGTGACATTTAAATTTGTTGAACTTGAAATAATCAAGTTTGAAAAGCTTTCAATTTTTTAAAAAAAACTTTGTTGTTTGTGACCATTAAAGGATACTTAAAATATGTTAGACTTGAAATAGTCAAGTTTGGAAAACTTCCAAAAACTTTCCAAAGTATTTGTTGTTGTGACCATTTGTGACATTTAAACTATGTTGGAATTGAAACAATTCAATTCTAGATTTGTATGTTGAAAGAAGCTAAACAAGTGAAAATAGTCCTCAAAAAAAAAAAATTGACCTCCAAAAGGTGAAACAATCCTCCCATTTAAGGTTTAGGTCAAGTGAATTGGGGACAATTTTGAAAAAAATAAATTAACCTCCAATTAGTGAAATAATCTTTCTGCTTAAGGTGTAAAAGGTGAAATAGATATTTTCAAAGTTGGAAATGTTGATATAGAGTAATTTTATTTTTAAAAAATTGGTCATAAAAACTGCAAGAAAACATATTCAGTGGGCCCATTGAATCATATAGATTTCAAAAAACCAAATGAAATATGGAAATAGCCATACTAACTTGACCTAACTAATTTCAATATTGGAAATGGTAATATAGAACTTAGTTAGGTAATTTCGTAGTTGGAAATGGTCATTTAAACCTTAACACACCAAAATCAAAACTAGCATTTGGTCATACAACTTGAAGGAAAGATAATCAAATATAAAAATGTTCATACAATTCAAGAAAATAAGTATTTCCATATGGAAATGGTCATATTGATTGGAGATATTAAAATTAAATATGGAAATGGTCATACAAACCTTAAGAAACTAAAATCAAAACCTACATTTGGTCATATAAAATTCAAAAATCCCTAATTTGGTAATTTTGTTAGAAGAAAATTGGGTTTTTGTAACCAATCAATTTGTGATTACTTGTAATTATTTGTTGTTTTTTACTGTCATTGGTTATTTATGCAACTATTTTTTGCATTTGGTTTTGCTTGCAATTAACTTGCGACTAATGTTTTCTTCATTCTTCCATTTTGACAACTTTTAACATAGTTTTCATCCAAAAAGACCCATCCATGTCCCATTAGTTGCAACCCTATGTGTATAATGGTATACTAAATGTATTATATTCATTAACATATAAGTGGACACTAAAATGTACATGTGTACATATATACGATGAGTTATGTATAATGGTTGTATTTTTTACAAAAATTAGTATTATTTTCTAATCATAAAAAATACCAATAATTACGATAAAATGAATAATTAAAATTAATGTAATTTTTTTGTAAAAGAAATATAATTATAATAGTTATGCATTTATCAGAATAACTATATAATTTATAATCAAAATTACTATTCATAATTTCTGATTTTTATTTTAATTTATTATTAAAATATTCATAGTAATTTTGCTTAACTACATTATTTGATGTAGTTACTATGACTATAATAACTTAAATACATTAATATAATATATTTATTATTTATAACCATTTATTTAAAATAAAATAATCATTATAACATAAAATTTGACACTATTTTTATGTATTAATAAAGTAATTAAAATGAATTACTTTATAAAATTGGCATAATTTTTAATTAAATTAAATTATTCATAACTTATAACTTATATATTTTTATTAACTTTATATATATATATATATAGTAATTTTAATGGAATTAAATTCCAATGATGATGATTTCATTGAAGCTAGTTTAGGTGGGATGGGCTATAGTTGTAGGTTGTACAAAAAGACAATTGCAAATTGCAAATTTATTAAAGGTTGATTCCAAACCGAAATTTTTAAGAAATAAACATTTTACAAGTTGTAATGTTTCAAAATGTCCTTATGGATCATAAGATATCCCAAAAAATATATATATATCTCTTTATTTTTTCAATGTCTTTTGGAATCTTTGTGCCCTTTCAAAAGAAAATTTGAATCTTTGTGTCTTTCCAATTTCATACACATGTTTACATGTAATTTCATACAAATTTAAATATGTGTTATTTCATTTGAATATGTTGAGATTATCTCAAAAGATTAACATGTTTTTTTTCTTTGAAATTAAGTTAGTTTCCAATAAAAAAACTTTTCCTTTAAATACCTAATTCAAAGATTTAATCCCCATTTGCTTAGCTGATTTAATGTTTATCCACCCTAATTGCTTTCAAAATTTCAATGAATTAAAAACAAGGGTGGCTAATTAAATCTCCCCTTGGATGATAATTGGGCCACCTTTTTGTACAATTTGAATCCTATATATATCTGAAAATAACAAAAATTTCAAATGTAAACCTTTTTTTTTGGGGTCATTTCATCGTTAATAATAGTGTGTAGCAACACAGAGCCCAAGTTAATTAATGTAATTATTGTAATTGCAGGATTATATTATAGTAAATTAAGTTATTCATTTAGTTTCAAAGTTAGTACATATTCAAAATATTCACAATAATTTTACTATAATTGATGGGATAAAGCCCCATGAAGAGTGCATATTTAGGTATGAAATTGGTCATATAGATTGGAAAGCAAAATTACATATGGAAATGGTCATACATACATCAAGAAAACTTGTTCATCCATGAAAGTGTTCATACAAACTTGAAGTTCGAAGCACAACCAAGTATGGAAATGGTCATACAAACTTGAAAAAATCAAAATTATGTATGAAATTGGTCATACAAACCTCAAGAAAGTATATTCAAGTATGAATTTGGTAATATAGTCCTCAAGAAAGTTTAATCATACTTTAATTCAACATAATCAAGTATGGATTGATTTGAAATAGAACCAAAATTGCATTCGGTCATACAAATTTCAATAAGACAACTTGAAAAATGAACTTGGTCATCAAAGGTCAATTAGGCATAATCAAATATGACATTGGTCAAATCGACTTGAAGAATGTATATTCATGGATGAAATTGGTCAAACATATTGGAGAAAACAAAATTAGGTATGGAAATGGTCATATAAACATCAAGAAAGTTTAGGTAGCCATGAAAACAATCATACAAACTTCAATGAAGCATAACCAATTATGGAAATGGTCATATAGATCTATAAAAACCAAAATTAGGTATGAACCAAACTTGTAAAAACCAAATTTCAATAATGCAACTTGAAAAATGGACTTGGCCATTCAAAACTCAATTAAGCACAATTAGATATGACATTCGTCATATAGACCTCAAGAAGGCATAATTAGATATTACATTGGTTGTACAAAAAGATTGAATTCCAAAATTTAAAACACTTACAACATGGAATTTCTTCCATATCAAAATATGATATTTCAAACAAAATTGACAAAAGCAGGTGACATCTATCTAGGGGTCTATCAAACCAAATTGGAGTCAATTCTTGATTTAGTTGGGTCAGAATTATAAAATTCCTCCAAAGGTAAGTTGCATGCAAGAACATGGTCAAACATTGGATATCAAACTTGAAGCACATTTCAAGAGAACACCTAGGGGATCTAGTTTTTGCAATGTGTTGAAAATATCATGCATGGGTAATTTGACATGCCTTATGTGCATTCCACTATAATTTTTCACCTACAACAATGGTGTTTGTGAAACTAGGCAACAAACTATTTAGTAGTGGTTTCAGTTGCAAGTGTAGGGTTTCACGAAGTTGGGTTTTCTAGTTGCTTGGTTGTGGTCTTTGGACACTACAAGGAATTTGTAAATATACGATTGGATTTAGAACTCATTTTTAGTCATAATTACCACATGCAACTTGCTATAGTGCCTAGTCACCTTGGACAAGGTCGTAAAATTCTAGTCACAAAAGACAATACGTGGCACCAAGTTGCAAAAGCCGTCATATAAAGATGTGACTTACATGAACTTTTCATCCATCCAACCAACTTACATGGCATCATCATTTTGCGACTAATGTTATGACTAAAAAATGTAGTGACATTATTTATATTTGTATAAATATTTATTATTTAGCTAATAAAATAATATATTTGTATTATTGTTAATTTCATTAAATTAAACTTATACCATGTCGACATGTGTCAGTACATAGGTTAAGCTTTAAAAGTTAGTTTAGGTTGCTAGGTAGGCCACCTATTGTGCCTATTTAAAATCACTTAATAGGCACCTAACCTATGTTGGCTATATAGATAGGAAACCTTCAATCAACATACTAATGTTGACAACAACCCATGCCATTCATGAGGATTGATCCTTGAACCTTAGGGATGGAAATCAACTCCTTTATATACCACCAAGCCACCCCACTTGTGGAAAAGAAGTAATGTGCATTTTATTTAACCTATTTGATTTCAAACATTACACAAAACATCATCTTTGAACTTTGATATCTTATTAGGATTTTGTTCAAATGACAAGATTAAAGTTTAAACTTAAAGTTTTTTCCAATAATGTACACAAGCATTTTTATTTTCTTTTTAAAAATATAAATCAATTTGAAAAGAAAAATATTTGAATTTCATCATTCAATATAATTTCAAAGACCATTCCATGGAAAAAATAAATTCAATCACATGATTTATAAATGGATAATATAATAAAAAATACATAAATAAATTTCATATCTTAAACCTTCATTTGATTCTAAAAATTATATTATACAATTTTTTTGATATATCATAATTTCACCAATAGAATTTAATTAAAATTTGTGATATATAACTTATTCACATATAATATTTGTAAATGAATCATAAATAAATTATAATAGAAATGTAATAAAATTTATTTTATTAACTATTTCTGATAGAAAAGATTAATTTAGATAATCAAATTTAATTTCTAAATAATGATTAACACCATATAATTAATTGATTTTATGGAATTATAAATTTTATTATGTTTACACATATAATATCTTAAGTTTTACTTAAAACCAAGATTTAAAAAATTCTGTAAAAATAAATTATATTTTTCACATCTCAAACATCTATTTGATTTAAAAAATTATATTATACAACTTTGTTTATAATAGATCATAATTGTACCAAAAAATGTAATTTAAATGTATGATATAAAATGAGTCATAAATTACTCCTACTACCTAGCATATTCAATAAATAAATTACATTGTTTACCTAATATAATAATTAATTCAGAAAATCACATATATCAACATGAAAAAATATTTATTATTTAACCCACATACATATGACTTACTTGCTATTTACTAGCTATCCTATTTATTGCCTATTTAATACATTAATTGCATAGCTTACCTAATTATTTAATTACATTTACTACCTAAACCCTAACCTATTTAATAAATAAATTACATAGCTTAATTAATAAAATAATTAATATAATAACATTATCACATATCAACAATATGATAAAATACCTACTATTTAGCCTTATTTTTACCATTAATTGCCATGGGTCCTTTAAAATTTTCACAAACCCACCAAACCCTACTACACATTTAATGGTTAATTCATTGAAAAAAGTTAAGGGAAAATAATTAAACCATTAAATCTACCAATTTTGTTGGCCAACTCTTTTTTCTTCACATTTGATTATATGTGCATTTGTGACAAAAATTTATAGTCACAAATCAAGTTGAAAAGATGCCATGTGATATCCAATGGCCTTTGAACCACCTTCCAAGTCGTAAAAACAACTACATTTTCATCTATTTTGGGATGCCACTAAAAATGGATGATATAAGTGTATTTTTCATTTTCATCCAAATCAACATTAGTCACAAGTATAAATTGCACATGCAATTGCGAATCACTTTGTAGATGTTCATGCGACTAGTAGTCATTTTTACCAAATGCCATGGAGGACAATCATATCTAAAGTCGTAAAAATGGTTGATTTGGACAAAAGTTGCAAACACATGGGTTGGAATGGACAAGATTCCTTGTAGTGGGTAATGTTGATGTGTCAATGGAGTGAATGAATGCACTAACAAAAAACCAATCGATTCTAAACATTCTTACATAGTTTGTTGTAGAAACCAAAAATAAACCACACAACCAAAAAGAAATATTCCCAAAGGTTGAGTTGTCCATCATAACAATCATAAAACATTTCTTCTCCTAAACTACCAAAGTCTCTACTAAAACCATGATGTTGTTGAAGGTTGAAGATCTTTATCTTCACCTCTAAAATCGGTGATCTTGTGTTCCTTTATAGCTTTACAAGAACATGTGATTAGTGGAGCCTTCCACCTCTCTTAGCACCACCTTCACCAAAGTTCTATTGTAACACATGTGCTCTTTAAAGTTTCATCTCCAACTTTTTTGAACCCACAGAACACGATGGTCAAACAACTTGCTCACCCATTCACAACATTTTGCACTTTCATAAGCTTTTGTGCTTTCATAAGCTTTCACACTTACAAAAAATCCAAAAGATGTCTTCTCAAAAACTTTTCATTTGATGAACAATCGTTGTAAAAATGTTTGTGCCAACATGCATCCCTAGGCGTGTGGGCATCAAACTCCTTCAATGAAAATTCAAACAAGGGACCAAACCAGTTTTACGATTAAGTTTAATGGAAAAACTAGTTTAGGTCCTTGTTATTTTCCTATCTACATTCATCACCCCTAGTTACAACTGTCATCCCCTAAAATGACAAAATTGACCAACCTCACTCCCTAACTCCTTGACTTTATCAATAATTTTATTGTCTAGGTTAGAGTAATGTTTTATAAGAAACCTACTTCTTTAATTGTGCATGCATAAGGATCTCTTAATGACTACAACCCATATTAGTCATCTTAGGTCTTGGGTATGGAGTTTGAAGGCTTGTAACAAACTTTATTTTCAATTTGAACTTAGTTATGAAGTGATATTACCATTGAAACTCAATTTACCTTTAAACTTAACAAGTTATAAACTTTGTTCACTAAACATAATTAATTTCACAGTTGAAAAACACTTTGGGTCCAAGAGTGTCTAGACCAATGCCCTATAGAAAATTGTAGAGGAAAAACATTGATTTTATCTTATTTTTCACCTTATATGCAATCAAAGTTGCTTCAAATAATTTCATAATGGGTGAAAATCATGGTAAAATAAATAAGAAAAGTATAAGAATTTCCATTAAAATCTTGTTTCATTCATATAACTATAGCAAAATATCATCAAATTGGTTGAAATTATGTGTCAAGTATGTACCATCCATGTTATCTATTAAGGTGAAAAATGAAAGAAATGAAAAGAGAAAAAAAATCACCAAACTAGGAACCAATATCTATTGTTGAGATATTGCCCAATTTGTGTGCTTCAAATGCAATAACTAACCAATGAAACCTATCCCAAAAGATTTGTTGGAAATAACATTCCATTATTGGGAAAGCCATGAAAATTTGGATACTTTTATATTTGTAGCAAGATTGCAAATTGATAATAAACAATGTGATAAAGAAAAAACAACAAAATCAACAACTTTCAAAAGCTAACAACTTGATATCATGCAAAAATTGATTAGTGAAAGGTGAATTTGATAAACCTACACTTTAAGTGCATTTGCATAAACCTCTTTTAGGTGCTTTTATATACAAAATGGAGACAATAATCATTCTGATGTTAATATTAATGATACTAAATGAATCCACCTATTATGTAGAAAAAACTAAGCTAAAAAGAATTGAAGCTCGCTTATGTTAAGTGTGCCCAACCTGAACTAAACAATTATTCTTGTATAAAATATTGGTCAATAAATTTTCAACTATAAAACCATGTTGCTACCATGTTTGTTTTAACTTTATCCTTGGGCTTACAACCAAAACTAAGGCATGAAAGAAAAAGTGGTTAGGAAAGTGTCATGGGACTCAAGCATATTCCCACAAATGTGGAAGAGTGATTCCCAACATTCCCAAGTGGATTCCCACTTTGGTTTAATTATAATTCAACAAATGTCCCAAATTTTTAAGGTTTATTTAAACCTTTGGAAAGGTCTTTATAATTGGGATTGCATTCTCATTTGGAGAGTTGAAATAAAACTTATGATTTCAAAAATGGTCAATAATCAAATTGGAAGTTTAATTTTGAATCATTAAAATTTAGGAAACAAGGATCAAATGACTTCCAATTAGAGTGTGAGATATTGCATTCAAAAGATATCTTCAAAAGTTGTAACTTTTTCATTGAGAGCTTTTGAATAAAATTAATATGTAGTAGGAATTACAAATTTGCAAAATTACATGATTCATAACATGACAAAATGGAACTCCCATTTTGGAGTTTTAGGAAATTTCACCACCAATGGTAAATTATATTATAGGGAGGCCAATGATGATTCCTCCCAAGTCCAGGCCATGATGAGTCATGTGAGTGTGTGTTTTTCATCACTTCATTTTTACACCATTTTGACTTCAATTTGTAATAACTGTCATTTTTTAAATTTGTGCATCAATTTCTTGAATGAATCAATTTAGTGGCCTATTGTCAAAAAAAAAACCTTCAAACACTCCTTTTTCCAAAAAAAAAAAAAAAACTTTTCACCTAACCCTTTCACAAAATTTCCACATTTCAAAAGAGATAATTGAATGCTTGTAATGACAACTTACAAGGATTTCAACATGCTTCCTCTTCCTGACAAATTAAATCCAAAAAACTTATACCGTAGATTCCTCTAGTCTTCCCCCATACCTTCTATTTTCATAAACTTTCCTATAATTACCATCTCCTAGCTCTTGTTGTAATGTTGGTGCACTCTTCTTATGCATTCCCCTCACTCATTCCATGTAGTTCATGGAAGAACATAATAGAATACCATCAAAAAAGTTGCAAAGTTATAACAAGCAATGAAAGTAGTTGTTTCCTTGAGTGATAGAAGGTGGTAATATTTTTAGCCTTTTGTTTTTTATTAATTTAAATTGAACTACCTCTAAAACTTCAAATTTTATATAAAGCAAAAAATGTTAAATTATGTATTAGATAATTTTAGATTGTTCTTATGTTCATTCAACACATCCTTTGGATGCATGGAATGCTATAACTTTTCTTCTTCATGACATCCTTCAGTGAAATCATGTTACAAGACCCTTGTACATTTCTCTTTGTATTTTATAATATAAGCTTCCACATCATACTTCCTTTCATATTGTTTTCTCAATCTTACCTTTGTTCAACTTAATTAAAGTGGTATTAAAATGTAAAACAAATAAAATTTCATATTGTACAAGAAAATTCAAATTTTTCTTGTGGAATTCAAAGTGAAAATGACAATTTGTTCATTTAAAAGAAAAAAAATTTGCACATTCAATCAATATACACAAAAAAAGTCTTCATATATGTGATAATTATAAAACATCCACAAAATTGTGGAATCATTTATGTTATAGGAGAACATTTAGTTTTTAAAAAAATGAGATATTGCTATTATTTCATAACATGAGATAAAAGTTTCCAATTTTGAAATTATTATATAAAAATAATAAAGAACACATCACTTAAAAATTTCCAATTTATGTAATATAAAAAAATGATGGGTCTTATTTCATGTTTGGAAATAAAGCATAAAATTAATTTTAAAATATGAAAATTATTACAAATTGTCAAAGGATTGGAAACTAAACCCATTTCCCTAGGGCCTTCTTCAATCCTCAGTGGCATTGTTCATCATCTACCATTATTAGACCTGGAAGTAGAGGGGAATTCCCACAACAAAATACATATGTATTAACAATCATTTCAAATTGTTTAAACAACAACTAGGTTTCACATATTAGTTTTAATAACACATTTAAGGAAGTATGGGATGAATTTCTTTGATTGTTTCAAATATAAGATTTAGTATACAAAATGTACTTAATGGAATGGCTAACAACACTTAAGATGAAGAACAATAAAACTATGATGAAAAACGTTCACAAATAGTTGTTTATGGTTAGAAAATCAATGAAGGATGAAGATGTAGTGCTTGCATTGATGCAGAACATGCCACATCTTTACCATATTTTTCTAGTTTCCATAAAAGGTTAAACCTTTACCTTACAAGCATTAATCACATATTTAAGATCCAATTTTGGTTTCTTCAAGTATCATGTACCAAAATTGGAATGTATTTTCTCTTTGTGAAACAATTGGCTTTGGCTAGAGGAGAATGTTAGTTATGTGACACAGAAGCATATTTTTATAAAATAAAATTGAATTAATTGTAACTTGCACCTTTCAAAATGATTTATATACTTTAGGTCAATCACAATATTTGATTGAAGATAACACAAACCAAAAGGCAATGATGGATACAATATCTAAAAACAAAACATGCACATGGCATAAATGTTTGGGGCACATAAGTTCAAAAGACTATAAGAATTGGTAAGTAACCAAATGGCAAAAAAATCCATTTGAAGACTGAAATTTTGTTTTGGGAATAATGTATTTTACGGAAAAAAAACCAAATTATCATTACATTAAAACACACATTGAAAACTTCGTAGGTTTTTATAAAAAGGATTGTGGCAACCTATCTAGTTTTGTCATAAGGTTTGACAAATAACTTGAAAAATGAAAAATAAATGCAAAATTTAATGTAGTCATTTCAATGAATAGGAAATAGTTTAATGGTAATGACTAAATCATACTTCCTTAAGATATTGGGTTCAAATCTCAAGGGGAGTTGTAGAACATATCAATTTTTTGTTATAAACAAAACATTAGAACATTTAATCGCACAATTTTATGCAAAACCATTTTGGGCACAAAATGACAAGCCCTATGAAGTTCAATGGGGGGACTCAAGAATATAATATCCTCTTACACCCTTGAATAAAATATGTGTTACACCAATACATGGCATTCATGACTAGGCCCATATGACTATACATAACATAAGTAATTAGAAATGGCACACACAAATTTGGGTCCAATTCGACTAAAAATGATATAAGTGACTAATCCAATTGAAAAGAACCTATCACAAATTTCATGTTTTGACATAGTAGAGGTTTCTAGATGGAAGAATAAGACTTTGTTTGAAGCAATTTTCAACATGTTCCACCATGCAAAATTTATTAAAGGCATATTGGGGTGAAGCCATATGAATGATTACATATTTTCAAAATTGACATCCAACAAAGGCATTCAATGGTCAAATTCCATATAAGATTTGGTGTGGAAAGTCACCAAATTTCTCACACCATCCATCCTTCTTAAATTCAAAATAGAGTTTCAAGTCACCCAATTTCTACCCATTTGGAATCATGTATTAAATTGAGCAAAAAGAATCATCCAACTATTCTTGAAAAAAAAGAAATGGATTCAACATATTTTTTATAAAGCTTTTATTAGGTCCTTCATGTACCTTTCTATATGCACTCAACTTAACATATTTTTTTCCACAAGTATAATTGCCTAATGCCTAACTCATTTCGATGAAAGCCATTGGATTATTGCAAAATGCATTTTTCATTACCTCAAAGGCACCCTACCAATGGGTTTATTTTATGCTACATCACAAATTGATTTTATTTTACATAAATTCAAACACAAATTGGGTTGGTAGTTTAGATATTTGAATATCCATGCATTACTACAAAATGTGGGTGAAGTTCACTAGTCTTTATTTATTAAACTAGTAAATTCATTGCATCTAGCTAGGTTTTGTTCACTAAGACCAGTGAATTTACTCAAAATCTAGTGAAATCACTTTGTGTATAGGGACACCTTTTGTTGTAGTGGTGGTTGGATATTGTTTTATATTGGGCCAATGTGTTATCAATTGGGTTAGTTGGAAGCCACATGTTTTGTCACATTATCTTACATTGAAAGTGAATACATATCATTTTCATGTGCATACACCAAAACAATTTGGTTGTGCTATTTGTTTTGTTCATTAAATTGTCCACAAACCACTCACCATTAAAATTTTAAATAATCAAAGTGTTATATTTCTCATAGAAGACCCCAAGAGCATCTCCAATGATGTTTGGTATGTGATCCTACATAGTAAAATTGGATGAAAAAAATCCAACAAATGCTGGTTTGGTTCAAGAGAATGGTTGTGGCTAATCTGCATAATTGCACATGTTGCCATGGTTGGTAAAAAGCACAACAACGTTGTGCACATGCAAAAAAGATTGTAATAAATATGATTTAATTATTTTTTAATGAACAATTTTTATTAGCCCATCATAAGGATTGGTCTAGGTGGTTTGCTATTAGTAGTTTCCCACCTATTTGTTGTCCTAATTTCAGTTTTATGGGTGGGGTTGCAAAAGAGTAGATAACTAAACTTGGATGTGAAAAATATTTTTGCAGGGTCACATACTAAGCACCGTTAGAGATGCTCAAAGTTTCATGAGAGAAGAAAATAAAATAAAATTCAAGTTCATTTCATTCTAAAACAAGTTCAAACCAATAAATTGAGTCAAAATGTTATTTGGTCAACCTTCAACATCGTAGCAAACATTTGAACACTAGAAGTTTGTCCAAGGACAAACATTTAGACTATGATTAATTAATGGGTTTAGAAACTATTTAAAAAACAGCAATGTTAGGTATGTATTACATAATTTTAGATAGTTTCTACATTCATCCAACACATCAATCCTTTGGATGCATGGAATGTTGTGACTTTTTTTAACCACATCCTTTAGTTAGATCATCATATTTAAAAGCCTTGTGCATTTTTCTTAGTGTTCTACAATATACGTTTTTGCTTCATGTTTTCACTCATAGTTGTTTTTTGTATCTTACCTCTTCACTCATCTTAACAAGGAACAAGTTATGACCAAATGCCATGCATAACATGATTTTATTTAGATATTGTTGTTCATGAATATTTGTGGGAGCTAGCAATAGTGTGAAGATACATATATATTTCATCAATTATTTTGAATAATTTGAGCATCAATTCAAGATTCCAAATTTGGATTGGATTAAGATCTACACTTTTAAACCTTAGTATTGGGATTAGATTGATTTTGTATCTGTAATTTTTAGTTGCATCATGTTAGCTCAAAAATGGGGCCTTGATGGCTTGCAACTTGCTCATCAAATTCTTGGTTGTATAATGATGTTTTAAGAACACAACCCTTGTAAACTAATGTAAAAATCTTATTGAAGATTAATGTTGTGCACACACACCTACTTTTGAATAATGAAGCATTTTGCTTCTTGTATCACATCTAAATGTACCATATATTATTTCTAAACATATGGACTTTATAGATTGAGTACTTCCGCAATAATGTAATGTTTTCTCTCACACATTTTGTATTACATCCATGGAAATTTAAACCTAAAATAAACTAGGTGTGTTTATTGAAATTTCAACATGTACAATAGATCTACTTGGAGTCTCCCCAACACTTCACAAAATTCAAAAGAAATTCTTCGTCTATAATCGTCTCCATTTCCCCAATATTTTTATTTATTGATGGAACCTATGAAATGTAAAGGATTACAAGGGAATATTTGTTGGATTTTCTACAACACATACAAAACAATCACAAATAATACTTAATTTTCACAAATATGAAGAGTTGCCTTTCCATTTTTGCCTTCCTTAATTATTAACACGTCATTAGAATGTCAACATTGCACACACCACACACACAATGCCAGAACACAACAAGAACAATTAAATTCATATGCATCTTTCGCATATCATCCAATTCCAAAAAACACACACATGACCTATAAACATAAGCATACAAAGAAACACAAAATCAAGGCTAATTATCCAATGTTGAGATTGTAATTGCAGTCTCCTTTTAGAAGCTCTTTAAAAAGGGAAGGCAACAATGACCTTCAAGCTTTTCGCCAAAACTAGATAAAACATAAAATCTCTTCTAAACCTTAATTCAACTCCTTTCACACCATTGAAGGTTTTATGCTCTTCTATCATGACTACATTCACATTGACTTTCTTTTGGGTGCATTTAAATATTATAGATAACTTTTGATTCTTTTCAAAGTCTTTTGCAAGTTGGTATGTGGTAGTGGATGGCAATTTGATGGCATTATGAAAATCCAAATATTTGGTTATGGCACTGGCAGAAAAGACAAGTGGCACACAAGTGTTGTATAGACAATATTAGCCAAAAAAACTAGTGTTGGGTGGTTTTGGCTTTTTCATGATAATTGTCGATTTTGGTATTTAACCTAATTTCAAAAAATTAGCCAAGGTTTTAGGAAATTGGAATTTGAACCCCTTGTCTAATTGTCACATTATTAACTTTCACAAATTTGTTACAAGAATTTTCAAAGGTAGGTCCCACAGTTGAATTATAATTTAAAAAATTAATTTGAGATTTTTTCTTGTAATTCAAAAAATATATATATCAATTTTATTAGCCAAAAAAATGGAAAAAGGGAAAATCAAGTTTTTTTTCCAAACTATCACATGTCCGCAATTTTTTCCTGTTCAAAATCACCCTCAAATTGGTCCAACTCCTCTTCTAAATCTACAGCTATTTCAATAACCCTATTAAATTTGAAGGTATTTTGCAACCAACTTTTAGATCATTAGGTTAATTCTTGTTAACAAATATTAACTTTTCTAATTTTTAAAAATAATAAACATGTTTCTAGATTAATGAGTATATTGACTAAAGAAAAGATTATTTTAGTTTATATTTGTGACCCCATAATGCTTAAAATTTGGTGAGCAAGAAAACCCATAGTAGGGAACATGGATTTATGCTTCTCCGACCATTGGAGAGAGCACATTATTTTTTTCACATCCACTTGATATCTTCTAAATATCAATTGGTCTCTATTCATAGTTCCTTGGTCGGTTCACTTGTGTTAACATTCATCTCAAAGATATCTAGATGTAGTTTTCAATGATTCCTTCCACTATATAAGCACTTCCATTATTTGCCAATGGATACAAGTGATGATAACATTTCTTAAGCATAGGATATAACGTTTTTTTGTCATATTGTTCAACAATAGATATACCATGTTCATGACCAAAAATGAAGATACTAAATGAAGATTTTTAAATCTTAGATTTAATATTAAAGAAAGCATGTTGTGAAATTTTCTTTTTTCAAAAATTTTAAAAATTGAAAGAAAAGAATTCAACACACTGCACATTTTTTTTCTGACTTAAGATGTAAGCAAAGACCTTTCAAGGGCAATTCTAGAATCATCATCCATATGGTTGTCTAGGTTTGATGAAATTTCAACTTCTCCCTTCATCTTCAAGCTTGTTGAAATGACATAATTTAGAGTTTCACTAAATAACAAATGGCCAACATACTAGTTTTAAAACATGTAGTCACAACTAGAGACAAATAACTAACAATTGTATGGGAAATATGCCACATAAGAGGAGGTGGAATTCAACTAAAAACTCGGGTTGTAATTTATTTGACATTATGAAAAATGACAATTGTTTTTGAAATAACAAGGCTTGCAAATCTATACGCAATTAACATTAAGAGTTAAGAACTTTGAAAAAAAAAAAAAAACGTTTTTGAAACCAAATTGACAAAAAATACAATTTACTAGTTTATTTAACTAGAGTGTTCAACTTTCTTGGGTAAATTCCAAAACCAATATAAGCTTTGTTCCATTCTTGTTTGTTGTTTTTTAGATTTTTTGGGCCATTGTATGCATTTTTGCAAATTTGATTGAACAACCTTTATGGATACATATTTGAAGCTTTTGTCAACTTTTTCCTTTGTTATCCCATATTGACATGTTTAGAAAACACAAGGCCCAAGAAAGTACCTTGAAAATTTTATCCAAACATAAAATCTCAAAACTAACCACATATTTTAATGCCATTGTCATTATATTCAAGTTTGCCCCTTCATCTTTAACATAAGCAATAATCTTCTTTCTTAATCCATATTCATCCAACAATGTAATTAAGTTTTTTGCCAAAACTTGTCATGTAGTTTCATATGTGTCAAACAAACCTATTGTGATCTACTTTGGTTGCTAATCAACTCCGGGCATAAGCATGCTAAAGTAGGCCAATTGGTGATCCTTGCTCAAAAAGTAAAAGTAGGTGAAAAGTAGAGTTTGCATTTTTGAATTTTAAGGCTTTTAGCAATGCTACAAATTTTTAAATGTACTTGCTATACTATATAAATCGTATATGGTCATGTTTCATGTATTCTATTACTTTCATCATTTTATTTATTTATCGCAAGTTAATGTTTGATACTTTTCCAAAATCAAATTATTCAAATGTTGTGATATTGATGTTTGAGTTATCCTACATTTGAAACTTTCATATTTCAATTATGATAATGTGAAGTTTCTAAAATGTAGTTTTCTAAATTAATAGAATTATGTGTCTAAAACATGATTTTTTATATGAACCCAAACACTAATATTTGCATATATATGTCAAAACAATCCTCTAACAATTTAAAAGTAAGACATATGAATTTTTTGGTCAAATGATAATTAATTAATATATTTTTACGTTACTTTGTGCAATATGGACAACATCGTAAATTTGGAAAGTAGAGTGAAAGTAGGTTGACATAAAAGGAAACACAAAGTTTTAAGCTTTAAAAAACATATCCATACCATCCTACATACACTCATGTAGTTTTTTGGTATGTTTTTAAAGATTAGGTTCTACTTTCTATGCTTTAAATTGACAATTTTGTGTTTTCTACTTGCAACATATACTTTTTTGGCCTATTTTTGTATGTTTGCACACACCCCCCCCCCCCCCCCACAAAAAAATTTTTTTAAAAAAAAAAAAAAAAATTTTTTTTTTTTTAAATTTTATAAATAAAAATATTTTTTACAAAAAA
>Ga0116231_10001038_pt1 | contig 54777 bp, 36 predicted proteins | sample S1TSphgellanicum_2_FD_89695 | JGI IMG/M metagenome (GOLD analysis project Ga0116231, IMG submission 89695) | Host-associated microbial communities from peat moss isolated from Minnesota, USA - S1T2_Fd - Sphagnum magellanicum MG | ecosystem: Host-associated > Plants > Peat moss > Unclassified...
AATAGTGTAAAAGGACATTCGAGTATTAAAATCTAAAAAGGTATATGTATTTTTATTTTTTGAATGTTTTGAACACATGGATCCCTTCTTGTGGAATATATTAAAGTTCACAAGAAAATTGAAACAATTTGGTGAACATTTGAGAAGGGAAAATGACTTTTGATTAAAAAAACCACATGTCCACATGTTTTTCTTAAGTGCTTTAAACATATTAAAGGACTCTTAAAACATAATGAATTTTCATGAAAATTTTGTAATTGCAACTTTGAAAGTATAAGAATTTATTATAAAATAAATCAAATTTTCTGATATATAATGTTCACATGGTGATTTTTCAAATTTAAAAAAAATAGTTTTTAAGGATTGTCCACACATTGTTTAGCTTCTCTTTTCTTACTTTCACCTAGGGGGGTGATGAAATTTATGGAATAACCAACCAAGAATCATGGGGGAGAGGTGGTGAAAATTGGTCAACAACTTGTTATTCCCCCCTTTGATAATATCCAAGGGGGTAAGGGGGAATGGCCCAAGATAAGGTGTTAAGGGCATGTTTAAATTGCACTTAACAATCCTTCTTTGGTTTTTGGGGGTGTTTGATTTCCCTTTACCTTTTCCTTGTTGGCCCTTTTTTCCTTATTGCCATCCACCTCCATTTCCTTGTCTTGCACACCAACTTGTGTGGCAACTTTTACTTCACACCAATGATTGGTCATAGGAATCCAAATTAGTTGTAATTTGCTTTCCCAAGCTTACTTTTTTCTTTTCTTTTAACTATAATGAATTTTTTTTGGTTTTCTCCTTGCTTGTTTGGTAGCATTTCCTTGAACTAATAGACTTGTATTATTGTGGTTAAATGTGGCACTCCTTTTTTTAAATCAGTTTTCCTAGCACCACTTCCTATTACTTACTTGTGCCCCCTTCAAACCTTTTCTCTAGCCTTTCCTATCCATTAACTCCACCATTCTTCACAATTGGTGGCTTCCACTTAACTTTTTAGTCCTTAAACCTCTACTTTTTGATGAAGATAGAACTAGACAATCCTTAATTGAATAGTCAAGGCAAAATTTGTAGGGAATGGGGAGATGGTCATAGTTGACAAGGATTGTGGCAATATCCTTTGTAAATTCATTTTTCATTTCACCAACCGTCTCCCACCCATCTTTGATTGTAATGCCACATAGTAGCACTATTCAACAACTTTTGCAATTTTTTTGTTGAACCTTAACAACATACCAAACTTGGTTGCGATCTCATTGCCTATGTTTCAAAACTTTGATGAAAGTTTCCTTAGGGTAATCAAAGTTGGAATTTGCATCCCCTTTGGGTTATTTGGGTTGAAACTTGCAACCCAATTTTGAAAGATACACATGCCCCAACTTGACTTGAGACGGGTCAACATTAAGATTTTCTTGATGGTTTTTAACCCATCAATCTCAATCATGAAAAAACCTCTCCTAAGTATGTAATTGAACCACACTTTTCCTTCATCAATTAGATTGTTAAAATTGGCAAGCCTTGAAGGTTAAGGATGATAGCTTGACACCCACAAAACTACCTATGACCATGTGGTCACATAGATAATCCATTTTAGCTCTTACCACATCTTTGTTTACCTACATCATGCGCCTTGTGTTCTTTAGTAGAAACCCCACGTAATTACATGCATACCTTGGTGGCAACACTTCTGCATGCACTGCCTTGGTTGTGTTGATATTGAACTTTTCATTCTTATGCACAATAATTTCTCAAAAACCTTTTGTAACCCCTATCCCCATTTCAACTGACATGGGTTTTAGACCATTGAAATTCTTGCTTTGTTTCATGCACTTAACAAATGACCTCCCTTTCGTGAGTAGGGTCACAAGTTGCCCACCCATTTTAGTTGGCCACCACTTGAGTGACCTAAACATTTTTTTGCCACTTTAGCTTCGCAACCAACCAAAATCCTTACAAGCACCTCTACCGTCCACTAATAACTGCCTTGTAGAACCCTAAACCTTTTAAACTATGCATGCACCAGAAGAAGCATTGATTGAAAATAGAAAATACACCTTTAAACTATGTCTACTAGGTGAAAAAACACTTGATTAGACTTTCAGAACAATGGATAGCACATCAATTCTACTCCAAACAAAACTAAGCATGTATAGAACCCATGCCCATGCTTCCTAAGCTACATCGTTAGGAGCTTATCAAATCTTGTGTTTGTAGTTTCCATTATTTGGGAATTTTTAAAACGAAATGTTGTAACCCTTAAAAACATATTTTCAATGGCATATTGCACATTCCAATTGGAGGTGATTTGACCCTTTTATTTAATGTTTTAATGGTGGGGAATTGATTTGCGAATTGGATTATTGGCCATAACTTGTGTTTCAAATCTTCAAATGCAAGATATGACCTTATGTTCAATATTTAATTTTCAGAACTTTTCCAATGGTCTAAGAAAGGCCCGATTTGGATCTTGTTCTAGAGATTTAAAACATCACAAGACTATAACCATTAACTTGGGAGTGTTAAAACTCATTTTTCACATTTGTGAACTCGTGTGTTTGAATCTTTGGATAGTATCATGCCTTCCTTATCATGCCTTAGCCTTGGTCATGAGCTCAATACTAGAGTCATAACATGTTGGGTATTGAATAACACACTTGGATGTTTTGAAATTTCATCAAGTAGGTTATGAATCCGTAAACCTTAAACCTATTTTGTGAGTTTTGGCACCTTTTTGTTGCCATTTACTCTTGAATTGGAAATTTCTTGGAAATTGTGTAGTGTCTATATCTCCACTTTTGCTTGAATGACGCAAATTTGATGATGTCATATATAACAACCTTGACATTTTGGGGGATAATTATATATTAAGGTAGGTGTTTTGTTTTGTTTGGATGTGACCATGGCATAACCCTACCAAATCATGGGTGGCCCCATCTCCCCCTCTACTTGTGCTCTTGCTAGAAAGCTCATGACAAGGCAATGTGCACATTTGTCATTTCTTAAATTTCAAATTTAGAGGTGGTTTTTCATCTGTCAATATTCATTTGAAAATAATTTAGCCAGGTTCCAAAAAAACTCCAAAGTTTAAGTCCAGCACTTTGACCAGAATAGTACCGAGATGGGTGACCTTACAAGATGTAGGATTATTGGGGGGAGGGGGGGGGAGCTGGTAGCGGCTCCCCTATGATATTACTGGGGCCAGCGGCACAGGGGCCCACTACCTAGTCAGGATTGGAAGTGGGATGCCAAAGTGCATCCAAAAGCATCATTCTCATTGGTGCATTGTAGATTGCAATGTCTGCACATAATTAGGCTAAGGTTTACTTATTTTCCACTTCCTTTCTTTTTGCTTGTCACCTTGGAATAGCAACCCCTCTAAAGCTTAATAATATCCATATCTTCAAAATTAAAGAAAAACAGGAGAAATTTTAAAGTATCCGTGGCAGTGTTCCATTCAAAGATAAACACATGACATAAGCCAAATTTGGCGATAGAATAAATATGAAAATTATAAAATTTAAGCATATTACCTAGAGGTAACTAAGGGGTCGAAATTGGTAGGTATCCAAAAAAGTGGTAGGCACTAAGGGGGGGGGTGGGGGGGAGATACAGATCACCCAATCCATGAAACACGAACCTGGTTAAAGTAAGTGTGTACCCACATTAAATGTCACTAACCCCCCAGAGTGGAAGCCTCATTTAAACAGGACCCAAAATAGCATCGGCCCACTTAACAGGATCAGGTACTTACTTTATAGGGCAAGCAATTGTGAGGGACTAAGAAACCCCTACAATTGGGGACCAGGGTCCAGTTGCGGAGGAAGGTCCACTTTCATTCTGCCAAATGGCAACTATACAACGCTAGGAAATTTGGGATCATCTAATTAGACATTGCCACCACATTAGTGCATGTGGGATTTAGATATCCAAAAACACGGTTTCAGTTTAGTTAGCAACAGGCCAAACCCCGCCTTTCCTTCACCCTCCCCTCCCCTCCCCTCCCCTCCCCCCAATTTGGATATGCCCACCCAATTGGCCACAATGCAAAAACGCTAAATTAGCATCTTCTAGTCTTTAATAATACAACAAGTCTTTAATTACAGCCCTCACACTCTGAAAAGGCCGCCCCAAAATTAATTATTAACCCCATTATTGGGATATAATGGGAGGGGGTGTGGGAGAGGGCAGGGTTGCTGCTAGCTTCCCATTGAGTGGGGTTGGGTAGTAATAGCCGCGTTGGTTTAATTGATTCTTTTTTTTTTTTTAATGCTTATTATTATTAATGTATGTATTGTCCAATATGAGAGTTTGGTGTGGGGTGTGGGGGGGTGGGGGAAGCCCTAGCCTGGGACCACATGGGAAGCTCCCCAAAATGGAATTTGGGCCATGTGGGAATGGGATGTAGCAATTGGAGCAGAGGTGGTGAAACCACCAGAGGTAATGGTGCCTTTGCTGCAGCAACTAGGTTAGGCTAACAAAAGCCACAACCACAAACAAACAAATTTAACTTTTGCCACTTCCCTTTCTTTTTATGGAGGAGGAGGAGGAGGAGGAGGGCCTGGCCTGTTGGTTTGTTGGTGGTGCTGTTGTTGTTGTCGTCCTCCAGGTATAAACATCTTTTAATATATTTGGATGGATGAGGTTCTTTCTTGGCAGTGTGTTTTTTTTCTTAATGAATTCTTTTCATGTCGATCGTCCCATCCCAGCCATGGGAAGAGGTTAAAAAAAATGGCCATCATCATCACCATCTCTAGGGAATATTTAGCCAAATCTGGCTAAACCACAGGATACAAACCAGAGTTTTTAAATAGAGCATCCTTCAGTATTTCTGGCCTACATACTCTACTGGAACTAAATATAACAGCAATTTGGCAATTTTTTCTACTTTTCTTTCTGAATTCTGGCTATTGAAATCCTCCAAATTTTTTATTTGGAAATTTTCATTTCCAATTTCGCCAGGACAGAAAAGGCTGGAACTTCTTGGGGATAAGAGTAAGGGGTCAGACTAAAAGGTCCCTAGATTGCCGTGTACAAGGCTGTGATTGGGTCCCCTTTCTTTCTTTATTTCCCGACATTGGGAGGCTATTGGTTCTGGCCAGCCAGGCATCCATCTATCCATCCCCAATGCTTTGCTTCTTCAGTGGATCCAACCCAGCAATAACAAACATCAAAAGGAAAAGACTAGAAGCAGATGCTACCTGCTACTGCGCTGCCTCGTCTCCTCTTTCTGCTTTTGTTTGTTTGCTTTTGTGCTAGAACAGCCAACCAACCAACCAACCAACAAACTAACGCCTACTGCGATTCTGGTTCATGAAACAAAAGGCCATGAATGTACCAACAATGTACATCAAACCGTTGTTCTTTTCTGTTGTGTTCCATGAATCTAATAAAGTCCAGGTGTGGGGCTGTTTATGTATATATGAAACTATGTACATTTCATGTGTAGGGTGAAGGCTATTTTTGAAACTTTTAATTCTGTAAGAGAGAGAGAGAGAGAGAGAGAGAGAGAGGGTATCAAGTGGAGGGCTTTGGAAAATATACAGGGACCCGCCTAGTATCAGCTCAACTGGTGTAAAGAAATTTAGTTTAGTAGGTATGCTTTTGAAAGCAACTATGCAAGCACAACAAATCAAATCTGCAAAGTACAAAGAGAATTACTAACGATGTATCCTCCAAAGGAGCTCCCACATATCTGTAAAACGCATAGCAACGCACTTGAGATCATCATTTACTTGTGTTCTGGTTTGGTCATTGATTTCATAGCTTTGATAATTCAAGCACATCAAATCAAATTTGCAACTTGCATAGAGACACAGAGGGTTTTGTTCCATTGGGCTATTGGGACCACAATTACCCACATTTGCCGTGCGTGGGGGGGTGGGGGAGGAATGGGGAGAGCTTCAAGTCCTCTATTCAATTCATTTACACTATGTCCATCTTGCTATGATTCTGGTCTAGATATTTAATAATTTTTTTAAAAAATTATAATTTTATTGTAATAAATAAACAATTGATTATGGTCTATTTTCATGTCATCTATTTGATTCATCTAGGTCACATTCATCCTAAACATCCATCCTACTCAATTCTTGATTTAGATGTAGGTCCAATGTTGACCAAATTTTACATCCAAAGGAATTTTAATGAGGTTAAATTTAAGGCAAGGTTAATAAGAGTCATTCTAAGTGTAACAAGTGATTTGTGTTTCACATTTTTGGGTCAAAAATTAATTTCACTATGAAAATGGTCAATTTGTTTACATATATATGAAGATGATATAATATGGCAACATGTGGTATGATTTGGAATGAATACAATGAGGATAAAGTCCTAAAAAGTATTCATTAAACATCATAACACATGTTTTTTAGCATTATAAACATATTTTTGGGGATTTTTTTTAATGTGACAGATTTTGGGGAGATTATTTAAATATATAATAATATGATGTAACATTGCTTTAGGTCAAAATAAAATTTTAATGATTTAAAAGTATTCCAAATAAACATTCACCCAAAATGGTGAATGTGGCTCCTAAATTCAGCTTGTTTGCACCCATCTTTTGTATAATTTCATCCCTCATTGCATGTGCAAGTTCATATGATCATATAATTAGTTTTCAAGATCGTCACCAATTTGTCCACATTTTCAGTTGATTCAAATCCCAACAAACATCTCCATAGGCTATCAACACTCTAGGTATGTGAAAGATGTGATTTATAGTTTCAATTTGTGTGAATTGAGAATACCTTGAATTTGGCATGCAACAAATGAAACACTTGAAAACTTGGTTTGATGAAATTTCTAGCAAATTGGGAGCAATTTGCATTCTTCAAGCTTTAGTTCATGAAGGTGGCATGGTGAAACAACATGGGGGGACACTTAGTGTAAAGTAAACTATCTATGTGCATCAAATGATCATTTTTAGGGGTGTGTTAGATAATTGTTCAACCTATCTTTTATCAACCTATTCTTATCTAATTTTCTAATATATACATATTTAAGCCACCCTATATTAATTATAATTCAGATTATTGCATACTCTATATTATAATTAAATTGATTATTTGAATAAAATGTACCTATTTTTAATTAATGAACTTATAATTTTTACCCAACAACCAATATATTGGACCCTATATTTTTATTCACATATTTTCTACCTTTTTTTTATACGTGTCCCCTCGGGCAGAACAATGACAACGCTTTTATAAAAAAACTCCAACAAACCATCAAGTCAACCATAAAATATTTTCAATAAATTTTCAATACATTTTCATGAATAATTCCAAGCATCCTATTTACATTTAAGTAAATTATATGGATTATTATTTTTTGATAAGTTGCACCTTATATTCTTTTGCACATTATTTGAAAATAATTGGAAATTTGGCTTCCTTTAAATTTTATGTCACCAAGTTCCAAAAATTGAATGTTCTTGATTAGGTTTTGTAACTTCAAAAGGGGCAATGCAACACCAAGGTTCAAGAAATGAAAGGTAGGCACCAAAATTAGCATGATAGTTGTACTATCATATTTTGCAACCATCTGAAAGACCTAATTTGGCCTTCCTACCAAAGTGGTCACCATATCAAAGCCAATTTTAAATTGTTTATCTAACATCAATGTGAACATGTTATGAACCTTCAAAAACATTAAAAATAGTCACAAATGACAAGGAGATAATTCCATTACAACTTCTTCATCCTACATATGCACAAAGCTTGCAATTCTAAATCAAATTTTTATTTTATTAGCACAATGGAGTTAACCTCAAATTGACAAATTTCATTTGTAGGCAAACACTTATAGAAATCACAATATTTTGGTTATTGAAAAGCAACCAATAACTTTGAATTTGATTGAAAATACATTGCTTCACCATAAAAAACGTAATGGAAACAATGGTTTTGCCAATTGTCTCTATGTGTGGATTTGGCACATGACCTTGCAACTCTTGGCTTTCTTGCCTTCCATAACACAAATTAATGGTATGTCCATATTCTTGAAGGTATCATGGAATAGAATTACATTGTTGGTGAATTTGGTTTTTATTCAAGTCTTGAGTTTCCAATGGTGAAGCCTTGTGTCTAAACATGTCACAATCTTCCATTCAATGCATTCCTTACCTAATTTTGTCGTTCATGTTGTTATTTTTTGCAAAGCAACTTGCAATTCTTTAAATTGATCTTTCAAAAATCAACACAAACTTTCAAATCAAATTGCAATTATATTGGAAAGTTTTGCTACATGCATGCCCAAAACAAGTTCTTCATGATAAGGGGCCATGTGTGCCAATAGTAAAATACATATGTAATCACAAAAAAAACAACTTTTGCAAGGATGGATAAGTTATTTATATCCTTCACATGAGCAATCACCTTGTCCAACAATTTAAAAAAATTGAAGAATCATTTCACTTCTATTGCCATTGCAAATCATGTAACATATTTGGGTCAAAGGCACACAATCATATTAAAATATATCAAACATGAATTAATGCATATGTATATTTTGAGTTTATTAAACATGTATTTGGAATATACATAGAATATATTAAGGCCATATCCCAAGCATATCCATGTTTCATTATATTTACAAAAACTATTTTTCTTGTGTTATTATTGTTATCATTAACTATTGAGTGGCATACTAATAACATTATAATAACATATAAGTAATCTTGCTAAACTACCTCCTCACTAAAATATTGATTCAATAAAAATGACCATAATACTTATTTCTTTGAATTCTTAAATTTTTTCTATTATTATTATTATTATTATTATTATTATTCTAGTAATAAAAGAAATCGCGTTCTTTACAATAATTATAGCATTCATAATTGAAGTTAGTATTTAATAATTATTAAATTATAAATTATAATTATGAATTTTTACTTTAAGTTTTATAGTAATTTTACCATAATTAAAAAAATTGATGTAATTGTTCTAACTAATGTGTAATTATTGTCAAATCACTATAATTATTAATCAAAAAATTATATTAACTTTATTTTCATTAGAGTAATTAATGTAATTATTTTATATTAATATAAATAATAATTTATGATTAAATATTTAAATTTAATAATTAATATTACAACATAAATGTTTACACAAATTATTAATACGTCTAGAATAATAAAAATTAATATTTAACTAATTACTTTATGTTATTAGTTATCTATATATTTATTTATGAATTATGTATTGATAACTTGTAACTAATTAGTTAGCTAGTTAAATATCAATAAATTATTAGTTACATAAGTAGATGATAATGACAAGTAAATAATTAATAATTATTTTTTAATAAATAAATATTATTTAATAATTATTTATTTAATTACTTAATCATTTGCTTGATTAATTGTATTATTTATAAATTAAAATTGAAAACAAAAGACATGGGGAAATTTTTGTAATTGTAACATAGTATGTGAATAAATTGAAGCTTCAAAACTTATCCCTATTGGTTGTTTTCCATTCCCATTTTGAAAATTATATAAAAAAGGGGTGTGGTTTTATATTTTCACATTAAAAAAATTATGCCATGTGGGATGAAGCATGTCAAAAGGCTTAACCCAAGATAAGAATAAAAATGATTATGCACCACTTTAACCTACCTACTTCCCTAACCTACTTACTTATCTAGTTATATAGGTAGGTAGGTAGCCTAGGTTTGGGTAGGTATCTAGTACTAAATACTTAATTACATATTACAAACCTATTTATGTACCTACCTAGATATTTATTTATATTTATTATGACAAAAATTCAAATTAATTTTCCACATCAAATATTTATATTGCATCATGTGTCAAAATTAAGACCACCTAAGCATCTAAATTGGATGTCTTAGATTATTTCAAATTATAGTTAAAACTTAAAAATTAAAAATTGGGACATGTGGTAGCACATCAATTGTTCTCATTGGTGACCAAATAATTGCATCTTAATCACATGTGACAATATGCATACAATGAAGTTAAAGGATGAATTAGTATATTGTTAATTTTTTTTCGTCCAACACTCCATGTTTGCAACTATGGTTGCATATGACTTGACTTTCACAACTAGGGGGATCTTAGTTGTACATGTTTGTGATTAAAAATTTTGTTACAGGCATTTTTTGTCACAAAATCTATTTAATCTTCTAATGTTAATAGGTAATCAAGTAGGTTATTATGAAATGCAAATAACCTAGGATTAGGTCTTACATTCTATAGTGTCAACCAATGTTTGGTGGGTGCACATATACTTGTAGTGTAAAAATTGGGTAAGTGTGAATGATCTATACTTACCTTGCCAATTTTTTTACATTTGCACTTATCCTACCCATCGTTGTATAAATGCTTTTGCACTTACATAATCTCATGTAATTGTTTTGGGTAGGATAAGTGTAAGTGTACATATATCATAAATCTTTAATGACTATACTTTTATGCAATCCACATTAATTAGCATCCCAATGTGGTTGCATCCCGAAGTTCAATGTTGTTTTTGTAATGGGCCACTTTGATTGGCCCTTCACAAAAACTTCTAATATATCTAATGCTCCCCAAATAAAAGCTTTTACCGTCAACAAAGAAGTGTGAAAGTGCTTCTTGTTACCCTACATATATCCAATACAAGGCCAAATTTTTGGCCAAAGGATATGGGACAAACTATAGTGCTATTGGTGAATATCTTTGGTTCACATTTTTGGTCACATATTGGGTGCATGTTGCCCTACTTCATTGATTGAATTTAATTTCGAAATTGTTAACTTTGTTCATAAATTTTTTTGGCCTATGTGTTTATAAGAATGTAGGTACTTATTGTGATGCATATTTGTAGTGCATCTTAAAGTTTTTTGGCCCATCATTAACAAAAAAACTTGAAATTTTGGGAAAATTCTATTCGTTGGCACCCATATTGACAATCTTTGCATGAAATGTTCTTTTTCAAAAACTCTTACACGAATTTGCACTAATTTACATAATGGATAAATCATTTAAACTTACATTGAAGTATATAATTTTACATGATTTAAAATAAATTTACACAACTTTACATTTACAGAAAATGTAAATACATTTTAGATTTTTATTTACATTTATAAGGAGGGTCAATTTAAAACCATATATACACACCCAACACTAATGTCAACCTCATGAACAAAAAGCTAAGCAAGAAATGATTGAATAGAAAATCATCAATCCCCACATTTAAATGGTTTTTAAGAGTTTCTTTCTTTTCTTTTATAAGATTGAGGTATGGTTACCATAGTGATCAAGACCTAGGTCCACCATAGACCACCCTAGAACCATTTGCATGGAGTGACAAAAATTTAATTGCCATATATAATGAAAATTTTCAAATTTTCAAATAAATGTTTCCTTCTTTTTAGGATTGAATTGTGTTCACCATATAAGAATTAGGACCCAAGATGACCCCAATCCACTATGCTTGGAATTTTTCTTAAATTAAAAATAAAATAAAATTAGCTTGTCATTCAAATGTAGTGTTTGAATTATGGTCACCATCTTTATGGTTTGAAATTTTTCTTAAATTTTGTTTTTTAAAATATTAGTTTATCACTCAAATGTGGTGATTGAATCACAATCACCATCTCAATGCTTTGGACTTTTTAAAAATGTTTATTGTGTAATGATTTTTAAAAGAAAATTGGATTGAACTCTAAGTGTGAATCACCATATGGACCTATGTCCACTTTGATCCACCCTAGTTGGATTTTTAAAAAAATTTAAAAAACCATCAAGTTGGCAACCAAAATTCAAGTACCACATCTTCACACTTTTGGATCATTAGATGAAAAGGGCCCTAGGTCCACCCAATCCACTTAGTGCCCCCAAAACAAATTTGATTGAATTTTTGTTGCCATAAAGGTAATTAATTTGATCCTTACAAAAATGTAATTACTTTGACCTACATTGACCTTAAACTAATGTGATGCCACTTGCTAGATTAACACCAAAACTAACATTACTAATGTGACAAGACACGATCGATCCTAATAAGCTTGCAATGTGTCCAAATCTAGATATCCACAAATCAAAGATCTTGAAGTATTTACATATTAACACATTGAATAGCCAAATTAGGGAGGATATATAATTTTCCATCGTTTATCCAATTGGCAAAGGAATAACATGGTCAATAACTTGTTTTGAATTTGGAAACATCACATGAGGATTGACACAACTAGACGAAGCATTAGAATGTACAATGATTTTTTAATAATAAAAATTGGCATATAACCTTTTGTAACATACAAACCAAATCCTCCATGAACTTCATTTGACACACCTCTTCAAACTTGTTAAAAAGTACATAAATCCAAAAGTGATTAATAATGGCACCCTAATCAAGACTAGTTCAATGCTTGGACTTATTTCAACCCCTTACTTGGGTGTAATCACAATTCAATAAGTAAAAAAAGGTATTGAATCATAGATATAACTAGTCAAATTTAGTGAATTATTTATGTTTCGTCATTTGAAACCATGGAAATCATGGTGAGTTGTTCATTTTTCATTAATATAGATACCAAGAAATTTAAACAAAAAATTCAATTGATCAAATTTTAGGTTGAAGTTTTAAGTTTAAAACATTTGAAAGGGAACACCTATTGCATCAAAAGGAGTTAATTTTGCATTGGACTATCAAAAGGACTCATATAATATAAACATTTTGATGAAAAAATGATAGAAACGCATTACTCACAATAGAAAAGCACTCATAATTTTTTAAAAAATGGAATTGTAAAACTTTAAAAATTCATAACATTTTTTAGCATTTTTTAGTAATTCTAGCATTTCAAAAATCGTTTACCACTTTTAAATGGGGTATAATTTGCATATTGTATTTTAAAAAAATTTAGTTTATAATGCAGGATATCTAAAAATATAAAAAATAAAATTTTGGTTATGATTTAAAATTATGGTCATTTTTCAAAATGAAGCACTAAATCTACAAGGAATCTACACACTTTCAAAGATTCTTATTTATTCAACAATGATTAACAAAAAATTTGTGATGTATTGGGGCAATTATAAACATTATAAAAAACAAGTTGCAAAATATTTCATTGAAAAATTCATTTTTATGAAAAGAGTTATTTTAAGGGAAAATGGCATATAGTCCTTGTTTAAAGTAGCAATGTTCTTTCATTGTATCTCATTTGGACCCACTTTTGCAAGAACTAGTCAAAGATAAGTTATTTTAATTAACCTCGACCAAACATATGCTTGCTTACATGTTAAACATGTTTTATTCATTGATGTGCCTCCGTATTCTTTGTTGGAAACACTCACACCTTTTTTTGTGGGGTGGTGCTATCAATATTGTTCACTTGGGATATATCTAATGGCACATAAATGCATTGCATTGTTTGAATAGCCACAAGATTTATAATATTTTAGTAATACTATCATTGGCCATTAAGAAAGGGCCAAGGGAAGACATCCTATTGTAAGGTAGCCAAAACTTTTGACTCAAACTTCATAATTAAGCATGTAAAACATAATATGCAACAATTAGCCTCTACTCCTAGATCTATATATTACTTTCAACCAAAATTGGTTCATTAGGAATTGAAATATAATCATGAACATGTGTTTTGAAACCTCAACGTTTGTATCATCGTGTTAGCCATCTATATAGAAAAAAGATTCATCATGCATATTTCCAATCTTTAACATGTTAATGAATTCTTTAAACAATCATAAAAGTGGAATTACTAGCTTTGATTCAAAAGGTACATTAAATATGAGCAACAAAAAAATTCACAAAAAAAAGCTTGTCGAATGTTTCACTTGTCCATGATTTGTCCTTTCAAAAATCTTGCGTAGGCATAATTGCAATGGATGAAAGTGAAAAATAATCGTTTGTAGAATAACATGGGGCCAAAAAGGGAGAAAAAGAACTTTGGGTTTCTAATCCATTTGCCTTGATGAACTAAGGTAAATGAACATAAAAGGATATATTTTAAATATCACTTTTTCAAAGTGACATTAATAGGTTTCAATTAAATAGATTTTGGAAACTAAATATTTGGATGTGGGTTGGGTCTTCACCCAATTTTCAAAAACATTTCCTGCCTAATTGGGTTATATTGATACCTTATTTTGGACTTGCCCAAATACTTGAATCATTTTCAATTTTTGAACAATATTGGTTTAAATGTGACATTTGGATTCATGCATGATAAAATAAATAAAAAAAGTTAGTCCTTGCAAAATCCAGTTTAAAAATGAAACAATTTTTGACATGAACATAAGAAAGAAAATTCAAAATCTTTAAAGTTTCATGATGAAAAATTGGGAGGTCCATTTGGTCTATGATAAATTGAACATAAAATTTCAAAAACTTTAATATTTTTTAAAAAGATAACAAATATGTTTGAAATTAACTAGGTCAATAACTTGTTCAAACACGTATTTACATATGTTATGAGTTTGACATATTGTAATTATAATATGAAAAATTTGAGTGTAGATAAATATCTTTCCACAATCCATTAATTTGAAATTTTAAAAATGGAGTAGTTCATATACTTACATCTATTTGTGCACATTTAATTTTTTTACTTAAATGCATATTAAGCTTGAAAAATTTCAATATTATTGTCATAAAGGTGAAAACACATTATGGTGACCCCCTTTTGGGCACTTTTGGGTATAGTATTTATAGTACAATAATATAATTGTTCCAAAAATATGGTGCATTTAATGTTGGGTATCAATTTTGGTTTATTGGCCTTAAAATTATTATTTTTATAAAACTAATGTTATGTAAGATTATCTAAATAACAATAATAAATTTCATTATCTATATTGGAGGATCCATGGGTAAATTTATAGTATACATTAGTGTAATAGGGCCATTGTTTCATTTGGATTGCACTAACTTTAAAGTTTCATTAAAGTCATTAAAATAATTAATTGTAATGAAATTAAGAATATGACCCATCTAGCTATGCTTGGCATCTTCCACATGAATGTGATTACTTGTCAAAATTTCAATTTACCACATATTTATTGTATTTTTGTTGGAGAAATTTATTTTTTGATATGAAAATTTTCAAATTAGTCACATGGTATTCAAATGTGTGGTTCAAACTATGTGAAATGACATGGTTCAATATATTTTCAACTTTCATAAGTACTAAAAATCATTAAATAATTTTTGGAATATATTTGTGCTATTGAGTACATAGGTACACTACATTTGTTTGCACAAATATACTCCAATTCCCACTTTATATAATGAAATAAAATAGTTTTTAAAAAAATATTTTACGTAAATTATATTGTAACATAATATGCAAAATTATTGTGAAAGTATTTGAAAAGTTTGAGGTGAAACACACTCTAACAAGCATATCCTTGAAAAATAGTACAAACAAGACATCCCAAAGGGGGTGACCATAGTGTGTTTTCACCCTGTGAATTTTTAAATTTTATTCATCATTTAAATAAAATATTTAAAAAATATATCAACACTTATTTTATGGTTACTTTTCATTTATGTTGTAAGTAGATTGCAAATATCAAAAACTATATCTACTTTACTTTGTGTGCACTCACTCATGTGTGCACCCTAATATGGCACAAATGATTTCTCAAATTAGAATTTTTTTGGAATGTTGATTAATTCGAAAGAGCAAATGCAAAGTTTTACCAACCAAAAATGGACTCAAACATAACATTTATGCATGCACCTTAATATGGGCACTCATAATGACCAAGTTACATGTTTATAAAACAATGTTCAAGCCCAAATTTGGTTTGTAATCACATTAGATTTTTCTTGGAATTCAAATGTGAATCTAATGAATTTTGAAAATAGGTAACAACTTCAAAAAGAAGTTAACCTAATAGGCTAGAACTCCAACCTATTAGTTACTATTTTCCAAAGTTACCCCAAACCACATATAATCCCCATCACTTTCATTTCTGCACTTTGAAGTGTGAGCAATTAGGTTCATTGATTGGAGGCTTGATTCAAACATTTAGTTAATCAATTTTCACCCAAGTCCATTTGGCAACATTCAATTCATAAATTGTCAAAGAGCTATTTGAAAAGCTTATGGAACTTTGAAAAAGAAAACAAATTCAAATTTTCATCACACACATTGAAATTGAGTCTAGATTTGGTTATGGCATTTGAGGTAAATCTAACATCAATATTCCTTGTGTCAATCAAAAGAGGAATGGAGTTTGTAAAAAATCCAAAAATCCCAAAAGATCAAACTCCAATGTTGATTGGTGGTATTAGGACATGATGACTTATGATTCATGAACATAATTTGAATCACATTGGTTCAAGTCACATGAACTTGAACATTTCAAGTTTATCATTACAGATCGAAGAACTTGCCAAAATTAGTTAGAAACATCAACAATGTTGATTGCTAATGGTTAATTTTAAGAAACATGTGTTGACAAATGGAGGAATCAAATATTCCTACCATGACACATCTAAGGTTAAACATTGATATTATCACTATTTGGCAACATAGGTGGTTTATAATCTTTAATTGCACCATTGATCAATGTAATATCAATTAACGTATATTAATGTAACATCAATGTAATATGAATACTAATATCAATGTATATACTAATGTAATATCAATTAATGTAAATATTAATTTCATGTTTTTCCAAGTAATGTGCAAACAAATATAAGGTGCTTAAAATTGATTATGAATTCAATTTAATAAAATATTCTTCTAATACATTATTATTTCATAGTATAACAAAAAAACCACTTTTATCTCACATGTTTCATAAAATACACAAAGAATGATTTTCTTGAGTATGGTTTTAGGTATAGAGATAACCTAGATGGTTGAAATGCATATCTTAACACTTGAATGTAAGTAGAACCTATTAAATTTTTCCCTCAAGTGGCATTAAACCAATTGGGTCTTGGTAGATATCTACAAAATTAATAGTCTATGGAGGTAAGATATTTCACCAATTTTCAATGAAATTGAAACCCAACATGCTGATTTTCTATACTTGCTTTAGATCTAAGTATTTAGTCAAATTATTTTTCAGTATCCAAAGAACCATAATTTCAACATGTTTTCACAACCTTGTTGCATATGTGTTTGGTCACATACTTGTGTTGATGGAGCCCATGAAAAATGGAAGTAAACAAAACTAAGCACCAAAGTATGTGGTAGCCTAGTGTAAACAAAAACCAAATGATTTTTCACTTTATATTTCATATGACTTGAAATTGCAATGGCCATGTTCAAGTCATGGATACATAGGAAAAAAAATAAGGAGGTGTAGGGAATGAATGAAATATCATACTAATTATGGAGTTAGGTATTTAATGATTTGCAAATGTCATTATGAGCAATATTTTGATTCCAAAGGTATAGTCAATGGTGCTTCTTTCCATAAACATCATCAAAAAAATTGTGATAACATTGCCTAACATAAACAAGTTATTTTAAACTTTGGTATACTTTCAAATTATGCCAACCAAATGGCAAAGGAAAAAAACTTGGGAATCCTGAAAATGGTTGAAATAGTCATCGGGGATTAATTTTGATGTTAAATTACTTTGTGATATTTGACCTCACCTAATATTATTATCCATTTTTCAAAAAAACTTAATTTTTCCAAGCAGTCACCAAGGAAGATTAATGGTGAAAAAGGTGCATTGAATCCAAATATTGAAAAATCACATCAAACATATTTTGGAACAAAAGCGACATACTTCTTTGAATTTACAAAATAAGTAAGTAAATTAAAGGATCTCATATATTGGTTGTTTGGTGAAAATCATAATTTAATTATATTTATGATATGATTATGTTTATTATGAGAGCCAATATATAATTCATATAGGGTATGCATTAATCCCCCATATATATATATATAAGATTTTAACAATTAATTGTCAATATGTTCAATTAGTAGATAGTACATGAACTAATAGTTAAATGTGGAGGAATGTGAAGTGAACATGAAGGAACATGACATGAAGATCCTTAACCCCGGACCATTGACAATTGAATCATTTTGAAAGGACTTTTGTTTTCAATGAATATTTTGGTTTGCCACCTCCCAATAACTTACTTGGAAGATAATCATAGGTATGTCAAATAATCAGTAATTTTATCACATGATATTACCAAGTTCATTTGCATCTTCATCAATGTCATTTTATCATTTTTATCATATCAAAAAATTAGCAAAATTTGTCAAATTTACACTTTAAAAAAAAATTATGAAAACTTTTCAGAGAAAAACACTGATCCTCATGATGCCTCTTCACAATTTAAGTATTAAAATAAGAAATGCAAGATATCAAAATTTGATCCAAACAAAAAATTATAATTAAATTTAAGGTGGATTTAAATATATGTGCATATTTAAAAAATAGATAATAATAATGTAGAAAAAAATTGTTCCTATAGATAATACCCTTAAAATAATCTTGTTTGATAGAGGTAATATAAAATTTTAATATTTAGAGTGCCCCCTAAAAACTTGAATCACAATTTTTTTGCATAAAAGGTCATGAACAAAGCTTAGAACAAATAATGTTAGTAGCAAGCTTTTGAATCCAAACAAAAGAATTCAAGAATGAATCAACTTCACAAAAGAACAAACAAAAGTGTTATCACCTTGTGCAAAACCCTACTCAGTAATAGGCACAACTATTATGTATGTTACATGCATATTTACTTCTCTTTGCACAAATAATGTTCAAAAACAGAAATTTGTATCACAAATCATTCGATTACATCAATTATAAAGGGCTATGGCTTTGCTTCAGCAAGCGACTTTTGACAGATGTAATGTAATCACTTAATCTTTGCCATTAATTATGAGTATATAATTTGGCTAAACACCATTTTGAATGGTCTCAAAATTGATTAGAATTCACACAAACATGGGTTTTCCACCTAATAAACTGAATTAAGATGATTAACCAAATCTTAAAATTATATGACATTATGACCATTTTCTTTTCTAATTCAAATCTAACTTGTGTGTCCAATTTGAGCTAGAGAGTATGATTTTCAATCAATTCAACTTTGCATTACGGTATGTGGCCATTGTCTTATGTACACCTATGTGAAATATTTCACATGATTATAATACAAAATATGGTACCACAAATTGAATTGGATTTAGATTGGTGCCCACCCCACATTCAAACCCCAATTGTGACCATGTGGACACCTAGTTGGTGATATATACATTTAGGCCCATAGGATGCAATATTAATTAGATTCCAAATTGTAAATTCTTAGTATTCACCATGTTAGATCTCAATTTGCTTATAATAAGCTTCTTGGAATAATTATGGATTATTGGAGTGAAAAAAAGGAATTGAAAATGAACTTCCAAAAAATGTTAAAGCTAAGATATGTTAGATTTTGACTAAAATATTATGTAGTAAGTGAAATTGTACACTAAAGGGATAGGGTTGTGTGTCCTCCTATGAAGGAAAATTAATAGTATCCTTACTTTTTTGGGTTTGTTAAGAGGAAGAAAAAGATCATCCATTGGTTCTTGAAGACTCAAATTCTAAATTTGAGCATGGGATATTTGTAATATTTAGAAATAATTTAAATGGATTTTGGGATTATTCTGTGATATTGCTCAATTGGGTGATAAGAATATTTAGCCAAATTTGGAAATATTCAAAACATGAAAGTAGAACTATCTTAAGCACCTTTTCATCATGTTGTAGGCGGTTGTGGCAAGAATAAATAAATAAATAAATAAATAAATACTTTCAGGAATTTATTAATTATAATTTTTTTGAAAAATATTTTTCACAAAATGGCAAAAATTCGTTAAAAACAAGTTGGCCAATTTTTTACTCAGAGTGGCCTTCAAGCACAAATAAATATTTAGCAGATAAGAAATTAAGAATATATATATAGTTGTATATTTGTGGCTACAAACTGGTAAATTTCATTACAAAAAATTTACAATTTGGAAATTTATCTCCAAAATCTGGAAACTTTGGTTCGTTTTTTTTCAGTGGAAAAATCTTTTGTAGGTATAGGTCGAAATCATATTTTTCAAGTTCAAAATTTGTCGAAATTCGCCAGCAAAAAAATTATTTAAAAAAATAAATTAAAAAAATGACTTCTACTGCTCTCTGCACATTCCCAGACTACAGACTACTTTAGGGAGCAGCAGCCAATTAGAGTGGAGGTTTAGGGTTTAGGGTTTAGGTGTGGACAGTGGGAGGATCCACTAGGCCCTACCCACACCCTCTATTTGGGCCCCTACCAAGTCCCAATGTTTATCTCATCCAACACAGAGTCTTAATTCTGGGCTATTATTTATTTATTTATTTATTACTTGTTTCCCCCACCCCCAACCCACAAACATGGAAAATTGGACAGTGCTTATGAGTTTTTTAAGAAAATAAAATAATTTTTGAATTTTAAATTTAAAAAAATTATTGTGGGGGGTAACATGGTGATTTATTTGTTTTTCAGAAAATGAAAAAAATTGTGATTTTATAGGAGTTTTTAGCCAATTTTACCTGTAGTAAAAAAATTAACAAAATGTAGGGAAAATTATTGTTTGCCTATTTTATGGAACACCTGTGGTAGCTTACAGGAGTATTTTCTTAATGCTATGAAGTAAGAATATTTTATTAAAAAAAAAATATATATATATAGAATTCTCATAATTCAATTCTAAGCACCCTATTTATAATTAAATAAACTATAAATTATACTTTTTTTTTTCAATAAGTTATACACCCTATAATAATTTTTTTCCTGTCATTTAAAAAGGAGTGAAAATGACTTCCCCCCAAATAAAAAGCTCATAATACTCTCTCCCTCTACAAGTAAATATCACCCATTGGAAAGATTTTCTATACTTCTCGCTCTGAATCAGTGGTTTTTTAAAAAAAATTTAAAGGAATTTGTTTGTGGCGATCATCCATTGGAAGATTTAGCCAAATTATGGCTATAAACACCAGAGATAAAGTACAAATCTTCAATTATCCATCTATATTTTTGGCTGCACAATGAAAACCAAATATACGAATCTCTCGCAATTTAAATGTTTTTTGGTTTCCATTTTTGGCGACTAAAAACCTCAAAATTCACTTCTTTTTTTAATTTTTTTAATTTTGAATTTCGTTTTTTGGCGAAATTTGGCCGGTGAAAAAACAAAGGCTGGGACTCTGAATGTAACTAGAAAACAGATCTCTCACTAATCAAGATCAGCCCTAGTTTGCTCTCATACTACACTATATACATTAAGCTAGTAGTAGCACCAACTGGTAGCAGCACACTTATCAGCAACAGCAAAGTCTTGTGGAGCTAGAAAATCAGAGTGTGTGTGTGTGTGTGTGTAGCTAAAGGTGTCAATCCCCCTTGCAGGGCTCAGGGAGGTTGCAATAGAAAATTTGTACAAGCAATTTAGCTTCTCCAGCTCTCTCTCTCTCTATATATACTAATGAGAGTTATAAAGCTGTGCAGCCAGTCTGCAGTCTCTAGAGAAAATTTAGTAGAACTCTTCTAGTTCAAGAGATCACAGTAGGATGTACTCAGAGCTCCATTAAGTGAACTTCCAGTTTCTTTCCTCATTGTTGAGTTCTGTTGTTGTTTTTGTTCTACCTGGCATTGAATAGTATCACATTGTGTGCATCTTTGTGAGCTAATTTAATATTCATTGTGTGCCAACAGTCTGCACACACACATACATATATATATATACACACAGTAATTTTGGAGAATCCCAGAGAGTTGCTCTAAGACCTGGATTTTTTGAATTAAAAAGAAAATAAAAATTGGGTAGATTAAGCTAGTCTTTGTGTACTCATGAATGATCTGACATTGAATTTTGCCTTCCCGTCTAATTAGAGATCAGGTCTGCACAAGAGTTCTAGAGACTAAGGAGAGCAAGCAAATTTGTGGATGAATTCATTGCTTACTTAAATATTATGGAACTTTGGATTCTTGAGTTGGAATCAGAGCTGATGATTAGGAGCTGGAGGAGGAGGAGGAGGTTGCAGATTAAATCATGATACCTGATATTTCCAACACAGTTACAGCAGGAGTAGTAATTGCACTAGAAGAGATTTCAGTAGTGTGGTGGTTTTTGTCCAGCTCAGGAAGTTGTAGTGGGCGGGTTTTTGAGTAGCTGTAGTGGTGCGTGTGATCTGCGTAGTGTAGAGGCAAGTTTGTGGACAGTATTGTTGTAGAAAGTTTTTTGGTAAGAGCGAGAATCCCAGCAAGTTTTGTCACAAGATCGACTAGGGAGCTGATCTAGCTAGTGCTGTGTGGGTTGCAGCCTGCAGCTAGCTAGTGCTTCTTGTTTGGAATTTCTTATGGCGTACATGGCTGCAGCGGCGGCAGCGGCGGTGCGAGAGCCAGCTGCATCGTATTACGTCCATGGGCCGGGGCAGCTCCGGCGCAGCTTTAGCATTCCGGCGTCGGCGTACTCGTGGGCGATCTTACAAGAGTCGCGGGCTGCAGCTACTAGTGCTGTAACCGGCCATGATGATGACTACTCGTCTTTGGCGGCGTGCAGCAGCAGCTTCGTCGACGACTCGGACAAGGTTGTAGCGGCTTCGGAGATAATTTCTAGCGTTTTTGACTGCTCAGCCTCGCGGCCCTCTAGTGCAAGTTTGCAGCAGCAGCAGCTAGCTGGGCCCATGACCAGCTCTTCCTGCTCAGCTTCCGAGCTTCTTCTCCCGGGTTCGACTACGCGGATTAGGGGCGACTGGAACCAGCTGCTCGGCGCCGGGGATTCCAACTGCTGCAACCGGGTCAGATACCCCACCAATTTGAGCTCGACTGTGTCGTCGTCCGCCCAGGTTTTGAACTCTGTGGTCGACGGAATTGAAGGTTTTGGAGCGCAGGGACAGTACTGCAGCACTAGCCGATTAGGCGGCGCTATCGATTCTCTGACCGTGGCGGCTGCTGGAGGAGGAGCAGGACATTCCAGTCGCAGCCGGTGGAGCGAGCAGCTCGAGCAGCAGCCATGCGGTGGTATCAGCGTGGAGCCCGCGACTAAAGGAGGTCTAGTGACGCTGCAGCAATTAGCCGGGGTTGTTCAAGGAGTGGCGACCTGCAGCTCCGGCTCGCATTATTATTGCTTGGATCAATTCTCGTCAGATCCAGCTTTCGCTGAGCGGGCTGCAAAATTCTCATCTTTCAGCAACAACAACAACGTCGACGACGGCGGCACAACACTATATTCGCCGACGATCAACTCGCACCACCCGCTGGCAGCTTTGCCGTTTCGGCAGACTACTTCCGACTGCATCGGAAAGTCAAGTGACCCGCGAGTGGCTGCAGGGACGTCGAGCGCTCAGCTTAGAACTCAACCGCTGCTGCATTCTGGGAGAAAAATTTCTCGAACCTCCAGCTGCCCGCCAGCAGCAGCAGCAGCAGCAACTTCTGCAGGAGGCAAACTGATCAATCTCGCAGCAGCAGCTGTCGTGGCCCCAAAACTTGGAACCGCGGCAAATGACGCGACCCACGAAGCTGAGCCGCGATCAGGCCACACTCAAAACACGGAAGTCGAAGAACTAGTGGCGGCCTCTGCAGCTGTCGATCACCCAGAGCTGGTGAAGGAACCTGCAGCACTAGAAGCGTCTCCTCAGGGGTTCATGAGGTCAAAGGAAGTTGGCATTGACGGAGTGACACGGGCCGAAGCTGCTGCTGCTGATTTCTCATGCTGCACACCTGCTGCTACTGCTACAGCGGAGGTTGGTCGCAGCAGCGCCAGAGAATCAAGCGACGATACAACGCGGGAGAACAAGAGGAAGCTCGTCGATATTCACTCGAACGGCAAAGAAACCAGTCTTATAAACTCAAAGCTGGTAGGTACAGATCCATACCTGGTTTGGAGCTTCCTAGCTTCCTGCAGATGCATTTTCACTGCTGATAACATATCTCATACTTTGTCGAGTACCCAATTTGCAGCTGGATCGAAAATGTGATCAGGATCCGCGACATGATCCAAGAGCGAAGCGGTACAAGGGAGGATCAGGAGCCACGAAATTAGCAGCAGCTTCAGCTGATCAGGGAGAAGACGATCAGCAGCGCCAGTCGATGAAGTCCTTGAAGGCGGCGGCGGATCAGGCGCGGATCAGCTCGAGTCGTGAAACCTCATCAGGGGACGACGACTCCAGCAGCTGCCCCATGATCAGTAGTAGTACTACAGCTGCTGCAGCTGCAGCTGGTAAGCTAACAACGATGCAGCAGAAAGAGAATGAGAAACCCAGCTGCATCCTGATGCAGACTAGTGAACGCCCCTGCACCACATCTTCTGCTGCTGCTGCTGCTGCATCCAATAAGCAAGTCGACTACGTACACGTGCGTGCGAGAAGAGGTCAAGCCACCGATAGTCATTCCCTTGCTGAAAGGGTAAGATCAACAAGTTCCGATTTTGCTCAATCAACTCAGATCTATTCTCTTTTCATCACGATTCTTGAAGAACTTGCAAGCTGGTTGCTCTAATTTGATATTGAAATTCTATGAACTTCAAGGACTTTGGTTGCTCTTTTCAATTCTATGAACTTCAAGACCTTTGGTTGCTCTTTTCAAGAAGAAAAATTCTATGAATTTCAAGACCTTTGGTTGCTCTTTTCAAGAAGAAAAATTCTAGGAACTTCCAGGACTATTCTCTAAGAACTTCAATGGACTTTGGTTACTCTTTTCAAGATGCAATAATTCTTATAGAACTTCAAGGAAGTCTTTGGTTGCTCTAATCTGATGAAATTAGAATTTGGACTTTGGTTGAGCTCTTTTCAACTTTCAAGATGAAAGAAGAAACTTGCAACAAAGCAACCAGGAGCTGTATGCAACTGCGCAGTTGGGGGATGTCCTGGAACCGAATTTGTTTGTGCAAATGCTGGTTGAGACCTGTGTTGAACACCCATTGTTTGTTGTGTGCAGGTACGAAGGGAGAAGATAAGTGAACGTATGAAGTATTTGCAAGAGCTTGTTCCTGGCTGCAGTAAGGTATAAATCTGAAATTTTACTACTACTACTAGAAGACTACTTCTTCAGCATATAATTATTACTTGTCTGTCTTTTCCACTACTTATTATTTAGTCTTGCAATTTTCAGCAACAATATTCTGACATATAAATTTACATGAAGTGTCATGTATAACCTTAATTCTTATGAACCGACACAATGTCATGTATTTGAATCCTGATTTGTTATTTGTTGATGCATCATGTATTACCTTGATTGATCATTTGCCAATGTGTCGTGTATAAAACTTTGATTATTTGTTGTCATGTTGTTAATGTATATAACCATGATTATTATGTGCTGATGATCATGTAGGTGACAGGCAAAGCTGTGATGTTAGATGAGATAATCAATTATGTACAATCCCTTCGTCGACAAGTTGAGGTAATATGCAAGAGCATTCATAATTCAACTAAACTTTGATTTGATGATCTTGTTTTTGTAGCTTGCAAAATCCACAATTTTGGATGTTTAAAGTAAGAAATTTCGAGTACTCTCTCTGACCTCAACGCTAAACCTTGTGATAATTCAGTGGTGGAAATTATACGAAGAAACAGATTCAACCTGGTGTCTTTAAAGAATTTTGTCCAATTCTTAGAGAATGGGGACTTGAACCATTGTGCACAAATTAATTCTGTACAGCAAAATTGCACATGTAGGATTCACAATCTCCTTTTACAAATTTGGTGGGAGGATTTGTGGTTCAAACCCTTTGGATTCACAATCTCATTTTAGAAAACTGAGTGGAAGGGGTGGGGGGGGGTGGTGCATGGCTCAAATCCTTGGATGCAACTAACCAATATCTTTCTCTTGCTCTCTTTGTTTGTTGGTTCCAGTTTTTGTCAATGAAGCTTGCTTCTGTAAACTCTCAACTAGACTTCAACCTTGATAGTATTATCAACAAAGAGGTACATAGCTTCACACCGTTTCTGTTCTAGATATTAGATTCTGGGAGCCATTGAATCCTTGCATACTATACACATATATGTATGCAACTCATGCAAAGAAAGTCACTGGGTTTGATGTAATTGTGATTGTTCTTTTGGATCTCATTCCGAAATTTTCCTCCTCTGGATTCACATGAGAGAGTATGTATTAGGTAATGGCCATTGGGAGGACATGGCCAGCATAGAGACAGACGGCCACAAGTGCATCTGACCAGTGGTGCATTATAGATTATGTAATTGTCATCCAGGAGAGTTTCTAGATTCGTGGAACAGACACACTTGGACCTGGAAACCAATGGAAACCACAGTTGGAAATGTTAGTGCACACGATATACATCAACAATGGAACACAAATGCAGAGGACATACTAAACCCTTTAAAACCTAAACAGTGTATGAACTGGTCCTCAGTTATGTGTTTTCATCACAAACTTGGCTCACTTCGAACCAAATAGCCTCAAACTGCAGAGCATGGGACAACAAACAGGGGACTAGAGTGGATTCCAAGTTGGTTACCACTTTATATGATAACTTTATTGTTTCAGTATATCAATAAGGGAAGTGAACTAAGTGGGGTTGAGGTTTGGTGTTGCCTTAATAAGGCATGTACAGAGCAGACATGGAACAAATAAAAACACCAAAAAGACACCTTGTTAATTACTTACTTGATAGTGTCAATCACTGTTCGAATTCCTGCAGATGTTGTGGTCTCAGGACTCTGCAGTACTGTTGCCAGAACCAAGCTTGAGCTATGGACTCCATCTTCCACCACTGATACAACAACAACGCTTAGCTACGGATGGTCCAGACTTCCAGTCCCTTGCAACAATTGATACTCTTTTCTGCAGAAGAACTATGAGTGCACCTATCAGTGTCCCTTGTGCACCTATTGCAGATGCATTTGGAGATGATCCAAGCACTCAGGTATGTAAAGACATGAAGACCTTGGAGAAATCTTGTAGTTTGGAAGATGTGTTCTAAAGCATACTTTTGTGTCCGCAGAAGGCAGGTGTTTTGAAAAATGAAACACCCATCCTTGGGCTTTTCCTTTTTTTTTTCTCATGAGACTTGCCAAGTATCATGAGGGAAAAAAATAATCTTGTAGGTCTTTATGCCAGGTAACTCCCTCAGAGCAAGGTGTTTCCAAAATAAGCACCCCCTGGGCTCTGCCTCAGGGTGGGCATTTCAGGAATGCTCTGACTCCATGGGCATTACCCGACACAAAAAAATCAACAACAGCAACAACAAAATTCTTTACTTTTGTTTCTAACTGTTGAAATTTTGAGTTTTCTTTTATCTCCATGTTCACAAGATCGACCAATAGATCTAATTTTTTCCTTTCATATTCTGCTATTATCCAAATTTAGCTAAATCAGCTTATGAATGATCATCACCTCAGCTAAATCACAAAATTGGGGGGGAAAAAAAAACAACAACAATGCATATAGTAGTAGACTGTAGTATGCTGCCATATTGCATGTAAATTGTACAAAAACTGAAGTCTTTCCAATGGGGGATTGGTGTTTTGCAGATGTCAATTGAATGGGATGGAGAATTGCAGACTATGTTTCAGATGGGATTTGGCCAAGTCAGTCGGGCAACACCATTCATGGAGGGGAGCTTTACCACTTGTATGTCTCAACTTTGGCAAAATCTCTCAATCTGGACTAGGCTACTGTTTGTGATTGCTCTCTTACCCACGTTGCATGATCACATAACCAACCATTGAAAACATCCACTTGAATTGCACCCAACTGGATGTTCAGATAACTACCAAAAATCTTGAATGCATCAGGGAGCTCTGTGTTTTTTTTCTGGGGTGAACTTTTGCTTTTTTTCACCTGAAAAATATGAATTTAACACCTACAAAGAACATTTGTGAAAAAAATGGCCATAGTTTGCCAGACTAGAATTTTTTCAATAGAGAATCGCCAGATTTTCTACAACATTCCAGCGAGGTAGCCAAAACTAGTTTGCCAGATTCTAAAAATGCTTTACTTTCGTATCTAGTGAATAGCCAAATTTGCCTCAATCTTTTTGTTGTTGATTGTCAGTTTGGCTACATCACAAAATTGGAAAAACAAACCCTGATTAGGGTTGCTGATTTTTGGTGTTCATTCTTTGAACAGGTCAATTGCCAGCAGGTCACATGAAGGTGGAACTGTGAAAATGCAGAATTTATTTTTCCCCAAGATTTTCTCCTTTTCTTTTGTCAAAGGCAAAAAATATCCCTTTACCTTGAGCTTAGGCTTGTGTTTTTTTAAAACTTGAAACTGGGTCATCATTTTTTTAGATTGAGTGCCTAGAGTTACTCTTGTTGAGAGAGAGAGAAAGAGAAGGAGCTCTCAAGAGTGAATTCATCTAGCCTTAAAATTTACCAACCAACCAACCATCTGATCGGAGTTCATTTTTGTTTCCAATAGGGAATAGGTAGGTAGGTAGGTGTACAAAGACATAATAGCCATGGGCATATCATGAAACCGTCATAAGTAAATGACAATTAAGACGACAAGCTCATAGTTTTGAATGAGCCACAGTTTTAGTCATAAATTTGTTTTTGAAATGTTGTTTCAAGGGTTCTTTCCAATATTGCTCACTACATTCTTCTTATTCTGTTGAAACAACCTTTTGGATCTCTAAATTCATTTTTGTGTTCACATCAAAATTTCTGCTTTTATCAGAGTGCAAAATGTACACTAGCTTGCTGGTACTATTCAAGAGATGCTCGAATGAAATTATTTTATTTTGGAAAGCTTATGAATTGAAATTTTTGGTTACAACCCGACCTTTTAAATCATGTGAAATTTGATAATGCCTCTTCCAAAACATTCACCTATGCATCATCATATATAAAGGTTCTTGGATAATTTACATCCACTCATTCTGGAATATTAGGATCGTAGGTATCTTTCATGTCTAGTCCTCTATTGGTTCATAATATTTTGGCAATGTTGATTGGTACACAAATGATGCATTTGTGCGTCTGTTGTAATCATTCCATTGACTATTCACAAATTTGAGCTTGAAAAATTTCTAGGGTTTGCCAATAATAATTTATCCTTTGGATTTTTCTTTTCCCGATGTTGTTGAACAACAAATGGTGCTTGAAAAACATGGATATTCCCTTCTTTTAAGTATACTTCAGACCTAATTCCTTTCACTAGAACTTGCATGTCACTGTGGACCCCTTATCCATACTTCTCTTTTCACTCCAACTCCTACTAAAGACGCCTGAAGTCATGTAGGTTGTTTTTTTGTTCACAAACTTTTTAGTTCCAAAATTGTACCCCTATTTGATCTTTCATACACCTCTTGGTGTACATTCCAATTTTTTTCAAGATTAGAATTCATGTCTTATCACTTAGCTTTTTGATCCATTTGTTTTTGCAAACTTTGAATCACCATCCGATTTATATTGTTTTATAAATCTTATATTTCCTTCGTTTCTTGTATATTTTAAAACTTAAGTCCTTACAACCTTTACCACTTAGACCTTTGTCTTTTATTACCAAAAAATTTAGAAATGAAAATCTATAATAAAACAATATGTTCTCTTTTGAATTTCGAGATCTATAGAAAACAACGCTCTCAATAAATCCAAATTACTTCATTGTTGTTTTTTTTTCTTTAGAAAAAAATTGTCCCTAAAATGGATACCAAATGGTAGGTGCAAATTTTATCTAAAATTGTTTTTTTGCCTACTAACAAAACAATGCAATCATACTTTCAAAATATTTTTAAGGTTCATAATCTATGGTTTTATTCATTTTGATTTTCTCTGTAGATTGTTTTCACATAATTTTCCCATTACAATTAATATTTTTTCCCTTAGATTCTCTATTCTTATCCATAATAATAATCTATGGTTAGGTTTCACAGTTTAATTAAAAAAACACAATAATTCAAAGTATTCTCATTGTTTCCTCATCAATATCCTACTATTGTTTTTAATCAGAATTCAATATCTCAAACATTTGTAGTATTGAGTGTAAAAACCAAAATTGAAAATAAGAAAAATTTGTGGTTTGAAACCCAACAAAATTATAGATTATTTGTAATCTCTATTTTAATCGAGAACAATTGTCTTAGTTTTTTTATGTGTAAAAATAAAATTTCCTAGAATTTTTCAACTGCCAAAACTACATCCTAAGTTTTTCCCTCCAAAAGTAATTTGAATCCTCAACTAATGAAATGTCTTCATCCTACCAACTCATTAACCATCTACTTCTTGTTTAATCTCTACCCTACATTTGATTCTATTCTACCTTGTTGAATCACTACCCTACACCAAGTAACAAGTTACTAAATAAAACCAAGCCAAGGCAATTCTCTATAAACAATTGGTTGGCCAGTTAGCTACTAATGTTAAGATGGTGTTGGAAAAAGGGCTATGTCAAGGTTTTAAACACAACATATTTTAAAATACAAGAATTGGAGGTGGAGAATGAAGAAATATAGGAGGATGCAAAAGATGGAAATCCCATAGAAGAGGGGTAGGACATTTAAAGCAAAGAGGAAAAAACAATTATTGTTGATGAAGCAACACCAATTGAAAAAATGTTGAAGGGGAAGGGAGTAATCGAGGATGTAACAATAACATAAAATATTGAAAAGGAACATAAGGACATTGCAACATTCATGGAGATTAAATGGTTGAAGACAAGGAATTGAAGGCCATTTATATGTTAGTGGCAACTTGAGTGGAATATCCAATATTGGCAAATCAAGCCAACATGAAACTATGTTCTTAAAGTGACAACATCCATGTGATGGTAGAAATGGAATATCTATACCCAATGTTGCCAAACCTAAAAAATACAATTTGTTTCATTGTTTTTAGTTGTGTTTTAGAGTAGGTGTGGTTCCACCAATCATTGGTGCACACATCACAATAGAAATGCATGATGATGTGGAAGATTAATGATTTCGAATGGAAGGAATATGTGACTTACAACATCACTTGTTGTCACATCTAGTACCATGAGTCTTATGGCTATGGAATGTTGGGTGTATTCATAGTTAGGGTATAATCTTTTTTTAAGACACATGATTCAAGGATTTTGTTTTTTTTATTTTCCAAATATAGAATCTATATGGAATAAATTTAAGTGAAAAATATTGGTAATTCAAATTATGATAATTTGCATGGTGGTGGTGATTTTTCACATGCATATGTAGTTATGCATAAATATTTTGGTAAACAACTAGAAATGTAAAAAATGAGTACATAAGTTTTTATAGACAACTTAACATGGTTTTTTACATGAAAATTCCTTACATATGTTGTCAAGACTCAACATTTGAGGTCACAAATTCTAAGCCTAGTAAATATAAAAAATCAACCAAATGACCAAAAAAAAAAGTCATTTTCCTTGTAACCTTTTTAGTATGGATTTTGTAACTTTCAAAATTCTTGTATCATATATTATTTAATCAAATGCATTATATGAACATTGCCAAACATAAATGTATGCATTATTTATCCATGAAAAAAATTAAAATCAAACACATTGTTTAATAAATTCCTTTTGATTCTTTTAAAGTGAAAATTATAGTTAAGACAAGGGCTCAAATTATTTAAAAGGATTCAAAAGGATATCTATGTTGTATCCAATCTATTTTTAAAGTTTTTTAATTACATTAACATGACATCATTTTAGTTAAGTCATACACCAATCCACTATAATCATGGAATAGTGAATGCAATAAAAATCCAAAATAGTTTTTTTGTGTTCGTTTTCTCATTAGACTATCCTTTTTGGTATGGATGAAATGAAAATAGATTAATCAAAATTGATAACATGGGTGAAATATAACCATTTTGATGAAATTTCAATACATTGATGAAAGTGGGGTCAAATTGATCATTACAAATTGTTTTTGCCATATGGATGAAATCCATGTATAGGTACCTACTAATGTCATATCATTGGTATCTATAAAACTTGTTGTGTTTGTAAACTAATTTGTGTCACTACAAGCTCCATTAATAGTTTAGTCTAGTAACAACATTTTTGAATCCACAAAAAAGTTCAATAATGACTACAACGGTCATTTGAAATTAAACTTTTCAAACATGCCAAAAATTGGGCAATGCACTAAATGGATGTGATGATCATGTTGGGCATTAGGATTAAGCCATACCATGTTAGAAAGTCCACATAAGATGTCATTTGTGGGAAGAATAAAATAATAAGATCAAGTGCAAAAACTTTTTGATGACAAAGGAACAACCTTTTTTACCAAAAGGACTAATCAATGTTTGCATGGTAACCAAACCTTGGAGAATATGGCATGCATAATGGTTCCAATCACTAAAAAAAAAATCTTTGGACTTCAAGGAATTATTGATGCATGTGAATGACATTAGTTTTATGATGGCATTTAGAAAGCTTGTTCCTAAGTTAGTCACACCAAAATCACATATGGTTCTTAGTTCTTACCTACCTTGGTTTAACAATCTGTAGCATTGACAAGTTTAATGGGCACCATGATTAAGCTAAATTACACATCATATATTATAAACTTTTTGATGAAGGTTTGGGGGATTGGTGGCGTTTTGTAAATTCTTTTAATGACATGATGATTATTAAAACCCATAACATGATATTATTAATGATGAATTTGGAGGTTGAAAGTATATGTCAACATTAACCTCAAAACCTTGGTGTCACACATTTGGATAATGCAATATATTCTGGTTATCATCAAGTCTTGTTGCCTAAATATCATTATGACATGTGCAAGAATGTGCAAACCTATTGTTTAATTTTGACCATTTAACCATAGGTTACACCACGCAATAATCTTTTAGTGAGTGCTTGTAACCTTAAAATTTTAGCCCCAACCAAATTTCCTTAATGACTACAAGTTTCCAGTTTTCCATTCTCCAAGTCCTTTTGTGATACCAATGAAGCCTAAAACTAATTAAACACATGCTTTAAAAATAAAAAATCTTGAATTTTTAATATATTGAATACATGTATTTAAATGATTTATTTTAAACTTCATTAAATACATAACTTCTTTCCAATTACATCACCTTCACTTGGTGACTATTAAATAATTGCAACAAATTAGATGCAACATTGAACTACTACAAGACAAGTCCTCCATCGGAAAGGTTTTCTCATATTCTTTTATTGTTTCTCACATAGATTAAAGTTTTAAAGTGTACTTGGAATTATACAATTTTCTAACTTGGCACGAGGGGCATTAGTTTTAGACCAAGCTTTGGAGTGGAAGGTCTTTGATGGTGATCTTCATATTTGTCATCTTCCTATTCATTTTTCCAAAAGTCATTTTCTCAACCTGGGTAGATAGGGTAGTGAGTGAACATTTAAGCTCTTAGTGTGTGTTCATTCTTCCATCATTTTTAGCCTTGTAGGTTGAAAGGGTTTAAGTAGGCCTTTCATCGAATACCTCTTAAGCATTTTCAGACTTCCATTTGAGTTCGAAACAAGCAAGATAAAAACTCCCAAAGTAAGGGGGTTGAAAAAATTAATTCGACCTCATGTGAACACATATCCTCTCATATTGGTCCAACTAAAGATTACTATATCTCCCTTCTTGACCTAATAATGTCGCAAATAGCTTTTTTTTTATTGTTCAAATAGCAAATATGATAAAAGGCTGCTATATTGCTATATATGATGATTTATAATTTTTTTTTTCAGCTTTTCAATCAACAAGTTTGAAGTCCAAGCAATCATGGATTTTGCATGAGTGTACTTCTTTTATCATAGTTTGTTTTATTTTATAGCAAAGTAGTCTTTGCTCTATATTATTTCATATAGTAGTTATATGTCATAAAATAAACAATTTCATCATCGCCGCTATGAAATGACCTTGTTTAACTTGTCTGATTTTCAAGCAATGACAAGAGTAGACGCAAGAGTTGGCCTACTAAAAGGTCAGCTCAATTTTATAATAAGTATCTAGCTTCTTTTCATCTTTTATGAGGTTATTTTTTAAATGTACTTCCCTATTTATTAAGGTGTGGTTGTCAATCTTTTACTTACACTCCCTCCTTAGAAAAAGAAAGTTTAATTTATATTAGATAGAGTTTAATAGTTGGCCCACTATACAATTAGATCAATCATACACAAACAACATCCTTCATATTCCAAACAACATGCGCTTTGTTCCATACAATTTCATTTGCAACAAAAATACTTGTACATAAGCATTATTTGCCCTTCAAAGAGTGCAGGCTGTGAGAGAAGTGATTACCCATTACGAGACTATGAGACACAAGGAGGCAAATAAGCGAAGGAAATTTTTTGGCATAGTGAAATTTTGATACAAACACAAAAGTGCCAACTCTGAATGGAAGGTTTAACAACCCAAACCACAAGTGTTAAGAATTGGTTGTTTGATTTTAAGATATCATTGAATGACTACTATCTAGGTGATGTTTGTTAATCAACCATCTTTTGAATTGTCTGGATGTTCATTCACCCGTGGATGTTTGATGATGGGTGGTTTGACCCTAGTGTAAATTGCCTTATGATTTTTGGAAAGTTTGGCAAAGGATGAAAATGGAGCTAGATTGGGAAGTTCAGAAAATTTGGACATTACAGAATCCATTACATCAATCTCTGTCCAGTCCATTACAGAGTTTGTCTTCTCCACACAAATGGAAATCCTTTGAGTTTGAGAAGTCCAGCTTTTTTTTTATCAATGCCTGGCCATACCGACATTTTCCTTCTTGGGATCAATACAAGCAATGCAGTTTATCCATCAATAAACTCTATTTGGAATGTAAAACTATGGCAGAAGCAAACCCAAACAAATGCGAAGTTCTTCTCTGGGGAATTCATATTTAACTGAAATAATTGATTGAACCAAAAATGAGATTTGTAATAAACTACCAAGAAGTTAGTTCTGAAGTCCTGCAACTTACAATGTTACCTGTTTCACAGTTATCTGTAACAAAATGTTCCAAGATTTTTCTCTTTTTTGTATGTGAGAATTAACACCAAGTGAAGAAAAATCACTAGATATGGATACAAATAGAAAAGCTGGGGCTGAAGTGAATTTCATTTTATTTCAAGATTAAATCCCACAGTCCTTTTTTTTGTAGTCATCTTACTTGTAATGAGTGACAGAATAATCTATCATAGGTCCTAATCATCTCTTAATCAAGCTCAACTTTATCAGGATGGGGATGCAATGAAAAAATGGGTGAGATACATATAATTTTAGCAGATCACAACATCCAGTACTAGATTAGTTTCTTGAATGATGAGATGCTGAAATTCTTCAGACAGCAGATGACTTTGCAATTTGATTGATTGAAGATCTCTTACACATTGTGCTTCAGAATTAACATCACTGGAAGGAAACCCTAATGAACAATTACCTGCAGTGAGAACTGCAACCTCTTGTCCCTTACTGTGTGCGAAGAAATCAGGGGGGGAGTTTGTTTTGCCATTCACTATATAGTGCATTGCACTGGCAGGTAATGCCTCTTGTGCCCCCAGTTAAACAGAATTGCAATGGTGCTTCTCTGAGAACCTTTCAACACGTGGGCATGGCAGTGATGAAATGAGAGTTTTGTTTCCTGTCTCAAAAACCTGGAATGCAACAAAAGGGGGTCAATAATGTGTATCCTCCACTGAAGGTTGCTCCAAGAAGGTGTGAAGGAGAAGAAGACCAGGGATTTGAGGCCCAGATACAAAATTCTTTCACCATCCCAACCGGCCATCAAACTTTCTTCACACAAACTGTAACCCTAATCTGCCAGAAAAACTGAGAGAAATGATCAACAATGGTGGAGAGAATCACCAAAATGCCACAAGCAAAAAAATTCAAAGACTTGTTCATAGCAGTTCATGCAAACATGGGATGGGATGGGGAGGGTTTGTGCACTCATAGCTGAAGCAGAAACTCCAACACAAATCCAAACTCCAAATGATGCTATGCATGCTGCTGCTGCTCCCTAAAACAAACGATCAAGAAAGAAATAAGGGGGTTTATTTACCTCAAGGATGGAATTCCCCTTCAAATCCAGAGCTGTGAAAAACCCAAGTACAGAAACCCAACGGTGGAGTCCACTCCGAGAAAAAAAACACTGCTGCTGCTTCTGTGTATATATATGCCTGTCCACCAAGACTGCATTTCACAAATGAAAAAAGTTTGATGGACAGTAGTTTGCCCTCAAAAAGAAGCTTGCAACAAAGATGTGGTTGGCAATGGTGGGTGCATAGATCTCCTCCAGAAGCTCTGAGAAGTCACAAACCCTAGACCCATCACTGAAGAGATAGCTCATGTTCCAGACCACAGCTTCAAAAGCTCTAGACCCATCACTGAAGAGATGACTCATGTTCCAGACCAGATCTTTAAAAGCTTTCTGGAAGCACAGACAAAGAGACAGAGCCTAGACCCATCACTGAAGATAGCTCATGTTCCAGACCAGAGCTTCAAAAGCTCTCTGGAATCACACACACAGAAGAGACACAGAGAGAAGCTGCTCGTGGGGCTTGGGCCGTCATTTGTGGGTCCGGGATGAACGCGAATCCAGTCGGATGATATCCGGACCTGGTAGCGGAGAGCAAGAGATTGTGTGGCACAGCAGCAGCAGCTCGCTCGCTCGCTTGTTGCAGCTCGCGCGCGATGGCATCGACCGCGTCTCTTGTACGTCTTTGGGCGCCACCCAAAACTTTCTCCTCATCTGCTGCTTCTTCTTCTCCATCGACTTCCTACTCGCCATCGCTTTCTGGATCGAATTCCGCGTTTTTCGCTTCAGAGATGTTATTGAGGTTGCGATGCTCGCAAGCAATTGCGCAACAACAACAACAACAGCCGGGGCAGCAGCAGCGGAAGCAAAGACAGCGGCGACAGACGGGGCCAGTGAGCATCAGAGCGGAGACGACAAAGGCCAAGGGACTGAGCGTGGAACAAGGAGGGAGATGGCTGAGTAGCACCACTCGGCATGTGCGGATCTTCGCGGGATACATCGACCCAGTGACAGATGTGATGGATCAGTCGCAGCTGGACAAGCTCACGCTCATGCTGGACCCGGACGACGAGTTCTTGTGGCCCGAGGACAAAGTGCAAGCCGTCTATGCCTACTTCAAAGAACTCGTCGACCATTACGCTGTAAGAAGAAGATTTTGTTCTCTTGCTACAAGATTTCCTGCTTCTGGTTTTCTCCACATGCTCCAATTCTCCAAACAGATGCTGCAATTTCTTGATTCAGAGCTTTGCAGCATTTTGTTTTGACCTGCAAGCAAGCAAGTCAGCGAGCTCCATTGCCCTTTTTGGGTTGGAGAACTCTTTGGGACCCGTCATACATATGAAGCTCTGGGCATGGTTAACTGCAGCAAACAGTATTTTAGTTTCTCTCTCACATTTTGGGAGTTTTGGATTTAGTGCATATCTGCTTTTTGTTGGTTGGGAGAAGCTTGACTTCATTGGGTTTTGCTCTTTTTTCTCATATTTTGCTGGAGCTTGGATTGTAGCATGTCTGCTTGGATTTGGAGCATATCTGCTTTGCTTGTTGGTTGGGGAAAGCTTGACTTCATTCGGTTTTTGTTCTTTTTCTCACATTTTGGAGCTTGGATATTGTAGCATACGTGCTTGTTCAGGCAGCTTGACTTCATTGGGTTTTTGCTCTTGTCATCACATTTTGAGCAATGTCTCTTGAGTGCTAGCCAACATCACGTCTGAGTCTTCCCATTGCTTCCAGAAAGGCAACGAAACTCAGGACGCAGATTGTGTATAATGGTTTGCCCAAGTTTTTGGGAAGATTATTATATGCTTATGTACACCCACTGTTGGGAGCTGATGAACTCAGTGGGTAGTCATGGCAGCTTGTCACTGCTGTTTGTGATGAAGGTGATGGTCTGTCACTTTGTGAGCGACTTTCATGAGGTTATGACTGCACTCATTGTCGTGTTACCTTCAATTGTTGTTGTGGAGATTTCTCTGCAACTTCATCGATCTTTTCATCACATTTTGTTGGAGCTTCAATTTGCAGCATGCTGCTGGTTGAGGGAAATTTTGACTTCATTGGGTTTTTTGCTCTGTTTTCTCACATTTTGTTGAAGCTTCGATTTTGTAGCAATGTCTGCTTGTTGAGGGAAGCTTTGACTTCATTGAATTTTTTCTGTTTCTCTCACATTTTGTTGTATCTTAGATTGTAGCAGTGTCTGCTTGAGCATCTGCTTGTTGTTGAAGAAGTCTGACTTCATTTGGTTTTCTCAATGCAGGGTGCTCCTCTGACTGAATATACACTGCGGTTGATAGGTTCAGATATAGAGCACTACATTCGCAAGATGCTGTTAGCTGGTGAGATTAAGTACAATTTGGATTGTCGGGTGCTGAACTTCAGTATGGGGAAGCCTCGAATTGATCCCACAGATGTAGAAGATCTTGAAGAAGAAGATGAGGGGTAGCTGTATTTGGATTGTTGGGTACTGAACTTTAGTATGGGGGAGCCTCGAATCAATCCTGCAGATGTAGCAGATATTGAAGAAGAAGATGAGGGGTAGCTGTGCTTTCCAGTGTTTCTCCAATCAGGTAGTTGATGGCAGTGATCTCACACTTATTTGACCCAGCAGATGTAGATAACAATAGTGTTGAAGAGGAAGAAGAGTAGCTTTGCCTTCCTCTCAATCCTCCAAACAATATGCCAACAATGCCAGTTGATTTCACAGCATGAATAGAACAATGCCTGTTTGTATGACCCATTTGCAATAAATAGTGAAGACCTTCCCCAGTTGTTTTGTCTTCTCCTTTTGCCAGCTCTTCTCAGCTTGTGCATACCAAAAGTAGTAAGAACCTCACTCAGGAGGGATGACAGACTCTGAATGCCTCTATTTCTTCCAAGCAATTGGTTGTGCATTTAGAAAAAAAATGTTCTCACTTCAGTTTCTTCTTGAAATCACATACTGTAGGAATTGAACCTCTCACCACCAGGTTTTGACTCCTTTGGAATACAGGTGCAATCCATTTGCTTGATGTTTTTAACAAGAGATCAAATATGGTTCACATCTACCCATTGCCATGAAGCACACTCTCAAGTACTAAAGAATGGAAAAAAACTCTATTGCAATGTAGATTTTAACTTGCTGTGACTCGGAATCTGGCAATCTGTCTTGTCTTGACAGATTTCTCTTTGCAAGCTAGCAGTGGGACATCAACTGTCAGATCTTGAATGTGAAGTTTGATCTATCCATCACGCTGATATGTTAGGGGGGAAAAAAAACCAGACTGTAGTCTACACAGCAAAGCCTGGGGGTACTGCAAAAAGATAAGACTCGGTCTCAAGCTACTTCACATGATGTCAGATGCACTGATTTAAACCTTAGGGGAAAAATATGGGCACCCATGCCACTCTTCCCAAATTAGCTGGGAACCTGCTCAATGGTAAAAATAGGGATCTGCTTGAGGTGCTTTATGATGCTCCTATATGTCTGTATGTATGCACAAAGAGCTCTCTCAAACACTTGTCACTGAGTGCTGTAATACAGAAAGAGATCCTGTAAAAAACAATTTATCAAGAAATAGCACGGTGTAGTGAGGAACCCTCAGGTATGCCTAATGGTGGTTTGTCACCACCTTCATTGTTAACACGGTATAGCTCCCACAGCTTAATTCCACACCGCTCCAAAGCAGCTTCCAGCCTCTCATTCTCACTCTCTGCTGGCCATTTCCCATCCGGTGTCACAACAATTGCACCTGTATGAAAACACTGCAATTAGCTGAAGACCGCATGACCCAGCACCTAAGAAAGCTCTATTAATTCTCAATGATCATATGATAGCAGCCTGTGGCATTTTGAAGCAGTCGGAGCTTGTTGAGACACAAAGAAGATGAAGGATGTGTGTTGCAGCACCTGTGTATGACTGTCCAGCTGCTTCTGCAGCTCCACTGTAGTAAAAGAGACCCCATGATAAGTCATCTGTGACATCTACAATTCGCCAAAACTCTTTCGATATCACGCCGTTATCCAATACAGTGAAGTAGAATGTGCCTGGTGTTTTGTCTCGCCTCACCCGATAATGTCGTCTTCTCCAAACCATGGGTCCATCAAGAGTTTTTACCTGAACTTCCACAAAGTTGTTTGGCACACCAAACATCACATGGAGATGACTGGCAGATCAAAGTTACCAGAAGAAGGCAAAAACACCATCATCTAAAATCATTTGAAGCAGTAGGATTGCTTGCATTTGGGTTGTTTGATGTCTTTGTTACACCCACCTGAAAAACAGGATCATACCACATGGATCCCTTTGCCTTGCCTCTATAAAACATTTGGTATTGTGAGGGGAACTGATCATATGCTGCATTCTGTCCTGCAACCACCCGCCAGCTCCAGTCCAATTTCTGCATTCCAAGTCCCAGGTTTGGTCGGCCAAGCCAACCAATGAAAAGATCTTCAGCCACATCATGGTCAATAGCTGCTCCTCGAAAGACACTCAATGGTTGTACATCTGGTTGCATTGTGATCTCTGCTGAGAGACCTAAACAGTTGTGTTTTTGAAGAACACAGAGTGTAAAGGCCTCAAATGCTGGACTCTCGTTGGATACAATGCACCTGTAGCTGCACACTTGATCTGTTGGTCCACAACTTTGTAGACAGTTTATAGCCTGCCGACAATTTGGATCCAAAAGGCATGCAAGAATTTGGGATCTGCAGTTTCTTATCATGCATCCAACTGATGCCAGGCCTGTTGCACGAAGGCTTTTCAGAAGCTTCACTGGTGTCACATATGAATCAATCAGGACTAAAAGTGCAAAGCGATAGTCATCACTGTTCCTGCGTTCCCATGCATCAGTCACTATGCTCATCACTTTTGCTGCTTCTGCTCTTTTGCTACCAGGTAATGCACTCAGTGTCTTCTCAATCCAATCAACAGGGGCAAATTTCAGTCCACCAAGCCAAGTCTCAACGCCTGGGTCTGAGTCAAATGAAATGAGTGTTGGAACAGTCCCAACCAGTCGACTTTGCACCCGTTTCACAACCTCAGTACTTGTGATTCCAACTATTACGGCAATGTCAGCACTGATATCTTCCTGTTCACAGGTTTCTGACAAAAACATTTCATCTGTGACGACCAACATCTCAAAACTGCTGTCTAGCCATGTGAGTCGTTGCGCCTGTGTATTTCACAAACACACAGGTAAGCCTGGAATGTTAGCAGCATACTTGAAGATTTCATATGAAAGTCGATAAGATTCATAGTTATCATGCACATGAATGTCGTACAGGTTGGTTCCATGGCAAGAGGTAGCAAACTTACCATATGTTGCATCACCTCTTCCCAGGGAGTTGCACTGAGAGGGCTCAGTGTATTGGATCCCACAATGGCTACTATTTTTGCAGTTACATCCTTAGAGAAAACTAGATTTTCCTCACTTTGAGTGCTAGCTACACTCTCTGCTGTTGCAGCTGATTGTACATTCTGCCCTGTTTTCCAGCAGAGATGTATCAGCACATACCTACACACTGATTCCTTCACCCTTGGTTGGAACAACAACTAGCAGCTTTGCAAGTATTCCGAATCATCAACACTGAGAAAATTGCAATCACAATACATAACTGTGATAAGAAGCAAAGTATCTTGAGGAGATGTGCAGGAGGAGGTCAAGACCTGCCTGAGTCATCAGCAAAGGGAGTGAGAGTCTTTTGGGACAAACATTGTTGGACAGTAGCTGTGCTCTCATAGAGCTGCTGTGCTCATGAATGGCACTGGATGTCGTTTTGAGCAGCCTCTTCGTCTCCACCATCCTCCAACCATTCTCTCCAATCTGGTGCAACGTTGGTTCTGTAAACTTGCCTGCCACTTTCCATTCACCACAAAGATAAGCCCCCCAGCAACAAGACTCTGGAACTTTCCGTGGATTCTGTACCACGCTCAACAAGCTTTGATGTCAAATCCAGCTCACGCCCATTTGCCATCAAATGCCAAATACTCGTGCAGAAATTGATCTACTGAAAGACAAGCAGGATGGCACCCTAACTTCCTCCTGAATTGCAAGCCATTCAAACTCTGAATGATCTAGAAACTTAAACCCTAAATTCTTTTGTGATGAAGCATGTGTGCCATGCCCTTCATTCATTGTTTACAGAACTGAAGAATCCACATTCTCTAACAAAATAGAAACCGTAATTCAGAAGCAAGTTGCAACACGACTCAATAACAACAACAACAACAAGTGTGCATTCTTACTTAGTGAAACAAGAGATACAAAAAATTTAGGATGCACAATACAAAAAAGAGTGAAATGAGGGTTCATAAGCTGCAATCATTGTCCAACAACAACAACAACAACAACAACAAGCAAGCAAGCAAAAAGAGTAAATGAAACTACGCATGAGCTTTTGTGAATCCAATAGCCATGAAAGCAGGCAGAAGAAGAAGCAACGACAACAGAATTCTTACGCAATTGGGTAGCACCACCCATCACTGAATTCCTCCTCAAAACCATCATCTCCAATGCTCCTCCGAGTTCCATCGATTCTTGGCTCGAAACAAAGACAACTCTTCTCTCGCTCATCCTCTCCGGTATTGTGAGCTTGGTAGCTTGCATGCCACGTGGAAGTCTACTCCTAGCCACCTATGACAAACCCTAGGTTCCAACCAGATGGTAAGTGGTCAGTAACCAGTTTTCTCTTAGGTTCCGGTACCAAGGTTAAACCAGAGATTAACTCCTGTAGTTAAGGTTCATCCACAACTGAGTCATACTGGGCATCCAGTGGATGATGTGCTGGAAGTGCTTGTTTTTACTCTAGGCCATGGTCCATCCATAAACATGAAAAAAAATAATTTGGATGGTATATACGGTGAGAGAGACTATTTAAATGGCCACCACCTAGGCAAAAATCATTATGACCGACCAATCAGAAAGCGGTCTCTTTTACTCACCCTTGTGGTGGAAACTCGGCTGTATCCTTCATGTGAACATATACAAGTCCAAAGTCCAAACCAGTGTTGGGCAATTATCGAACTAGTAGCACCTTTGCATCTATCTACCTTGATTCATACTTGTATGTGTCTTTCTCATTGTTGCCTTGTTGCCCTAGTACCAATATCACCTTTTAAGGTGTAAGGTGTAAGCTTCATCTATATTGTGTAACATGGTAGGAAGCAACTACATGTATTTGAAAGGTGGCACTTCATTATTAATAAACGATCGCAATTTTCGAGTTTGGAATTGGAACGTCAAGCTTCAAATAAGTGCTACATCCAGCTTGTATCTTCTTGCTTGAGCTAAGAGCTTAAAATTAACGTTCTAATGTTTGCAAAGAAAAGCTTCTTAGAGCTTTGCAAGCTGAGCTTTAAAATCCGTGAATTCATGTCAAATTTTATAGAAGACTTATAGAGGATTTGCATTCAATTCCATAAACACAAGTGGAAGTTCTTTTGGATAAAAAAGAGGCGATTTAGAGGGTGCAATCTAGCAACTAGAGGTGAATAGGAAGCTTTGGTTCATGCACAATTGAAGTTTTGTAATGTGGGTGTTTTGGTTTGTCAATAGTCATTTTGAGCACATCATGGTGGGGGCATCATGAACCATGAGGTGCATTATCTACCACCCCATTGAATAAGTCCAAAGTTCAACAAATAACATTATTCAATTATAAAAAGGCCTAGTCACCTACAACCCTTGGCATGGCATCACTTCAATGTAAAAGCGTAATGAATATGAAGCCACCATTGCCAAATACACACACTAGATCACAATAACAAGAATGAAGCTTCCAATCTTGGACATGATAGGAACAAGAAACACAAAGGGGCTATGCTTTTTATCATCACTAAGTTGTTTTAAAATTAACAACCTTATAAAAGTTTTAATCCCCTCAAATGTGTTTCATTGATGGCTTATTCTTGTGAAAGGACTTGAGTTGTTGTCTATAGTGCAATGTCCTTGGCTATGATGTTTGGTCATGCAACATAACATAATGATGAATTTTGTTTCCTTACCCATATAAACAACTTGTTAAAGAACACATCCCTTTTGTGCTTGCTAAGTGCATGGATCAATATGTTTTGTTTGCTTCAACACAATGTGGTTCAGTTTCTTTGACATTTGACTTGTGGATGATTTGAATTGGATTTGACACCTTTGTGCTTGTGGTGAATTTCTTGAATCGAGATTGGGTTATTATTGTTGTGATTATCCAATCAATTTGATAAGAATAAAAATAGCCTCAAATAAACCAATCTTGATTCAAGAATGTCATTATTGGTTTATTTGAGGCTATAGATACTAATGGGTTGCCTTGGCAAAACTTGTGAAATCTCTTTTGGTTGAATTCCAATTGACCAACAAGATCCTTACTTGTGTGAAAGACAAAAACAAAAACTTGGCCTCTTTGAATTCTTCCTTATTTAATTTTGCATCTTTTGAGTTTTTCAATTAAAGAAACCCTCTTCTAACACATTTTTGGACATGTGATGTCAAAGGTTTGCTAGTATGCCACAAATGAAGAAAGAATTTGTTAACACATGAAAGAGGTTTCTTTGAAAGATGCCCAATTTTCCTTTTGAAAAACCATAACTTGGACTAAGAAATTAAGCAAATGCAACAAGAATGGCAAATTGCATGTGTTGAGGCCGATTTGCCTCCATGAAGGTTGAAAACCTTGGTGAAAGCCTAGGTTGTTTGAAATTTGTGTTTTTCTTAGGATACATTGGAATATGTTCATGCCATCACAATTTGCTTCTATTGATAGTCCTTGCATTTACAAGCCCAAGTTCCTTTTGGTCCAACTTGGGTTATTGCAAGGGTGATCATCAAAACTTTGAACCTTGCTGTCAAACAATGTGTTTTAAACCACATTAAAGAGTATTGGTTATTGTCTGATGTTTTCTATGTTGCAATTTCAAATTAACATTAAGCTTCAAACTAAGTACAACTCCAAGGCATCTATTTTTTCTCCCCTAATTTGTGGAGAATTTGATACAAAACTAAAAATTCAATATGTTAGGATGGCATTATAAGCATTCTAGGTCTCACAACCTTTTTTGGCATTTTGTGTTCAATTTTGATGCAACAATGGCTCATAACATGTTAATGTTTTTGTTACACCCCAAATACAAGGGGCTAAAGTGTGACATACCTCATTGGGAAGGGTAAAGCTTGGGTTTTAGTGGAGGAATATGACACAAAAATCTTGATTCCATTTTTGGTTGTGGTGTTCAAAGTGTTTAGTCTTAATGATGCAAATTTACTTCCCCAAGAGCCAAATCTTGTTCTTGATGATTCATTGTTTGGTGTTATTGCTTCCACAGAAAAGAAACTAGTAAGAGCTTGTTGAAATCTAAGTTATCTTTATTTTGTTGTATTGTTGTTTTAAAAGAAGACATGAAAAGTCCTTTTGCTTGGTGAAAGAAACATGAATGTCAAATGTTGAGTTTGACTTGGCATGACAAATCCTTAGAATTTTGGGAAGCTAGATTGAAATCGAACACGTTTTTAACATTATTAGAGTTTTGGCCAACTTAAGGTGCTACTAGTTGAGTTTTCATAATTTGTATGCCTTGGTGATGATCTACAAAAATTGACCTAGAGATGCATGGACAAATTACAAACTTGTTAAGGAAGGCACCATTAATTTTTTTCTATAAAAGATAAACTATTAGACAAACATATATGAAAAAAAACTTCAAGAGCATGGATACTTTTAGGATGGCTAACGATTTCCACTTTATACATTCAAGTTATTGATCTTCATTTTTTTTGCAATTTTCAATAACTTCAATTTGAAATCTATTTTGGGGATATCAAATGGTTGTTCAAATTTTTTTTCTATTTCAAAATGTAAGTCAAGGTTCTGGATTAGGTTATTGAAAATGCATACTCTTTGTTCTTGCATGTCAATTTTGTCTTTGTACTTAATCGTTTCAATCATTCAAATGTGGTGAATAATTGGAACCTTAAAGATTTATTCTAGGTTTTGTTTGTGCTTGATAATTTCAAATAGTTGTCATTGATGCATTTGTATTGAATGTGGGGCTTTTGGGTCCTTCGCAATTGCATTTTGTGATAGTGCTAATACATAGCAAGCTTTAGTTATTGTCCAATTTTTTTCCCTTTCAACCTCGGTCTTGTGCAAGAGCATTTCAAGTGGCAATGCTTTTATTCTTCAACTTGGGACATGTGGCAAATGACATTTCTTGTGTGATGATGCTGGGCAATCAACTTTACACATTGAAGGATTTTTTTTCTTCAACTTGGGAGCTTTGCTATTAAATACGTCTCGTGTGATGATGTTAAATAGCTTCAACTCGTGTGCTTAATGATGCATTTGGTTGAATTTTGTATCTTTTCGCATGCAAATTTTTTGTTGCAATATTTGAGTTTGGGAGTTCAATCAGTGATCAATTTTGTGGCAATGTTTGGGTTGACAATTGACAAGCTTGAGTCATTGTCCAATTTTTTTTCCCTTCAACTTGGGTCCTTCACATGTGCATTTCAAGTATCAATACTTATATTCTTCAACTTGCAGCTGATATTTCTTATGTGATGATGTTGGGTAGTGAACTTTAAATATCATTGAATGATATTTTTGCTTCAATTTGGGCACTTTGCATATAATAGATAATGCTAGGTCATTAAATGATTTTTTCCCTTCAACTTGGGAGCTTTACATGTGATTCTTTTGTGTGATAATGTTGGGCACCTTTAGGTAGTGCTTAATGATGCAACTAGTTGGCTCATGTGAATGCATTTTATAGTCAACTTTGTATCTCCAACCTCCAATTTGATTTTGTGGCTTGTGCTTGGAGTATAACTTTAGTCCTAGATGTATTGTGCCTTTGGCCTTCAACTTTAATGCTTCAAATTGAAGTGTTGTAATTCATCTTCAATGGATTAACTCAATAAACATTGCATTCATTGTATGGCATCACACTCTAGATCAATATTCATATTCATACTTTAATACAGTTGCCCACTGTACAAGTCATTTTACAGCTACCAACTGGTGGACCTAATCTTGCTAAATATTGGAATACCTTGGCAGCTTTAACACTAATTATATTATCTATAAGAATATTGAAATTTTTAAACAAGAAAAAGTCTCAAAGAATAAATTTTTGTGAAGTAAAATAGAGAATTTTTTGAAATTTCAAGATGGAATCTTCAAAATTACTTGTTTAATTATTCAGCAAGCATGTGTTGAATCTACTCACTGAGCTCTAGTTCAAGGATTCTTGAACAAAATTGCTAGAACTAGACCTGAAACTGACCTAGAACCCGGAACTGGACAACTCTGGTGAACTCTTAACAACCACGGCCAAGCTTGCTGAAAGCATAGTACATTGAGCTCTACTGGCCAAGTTCATGGCTCGAGAGACTTGAGAATGGTTTGTTTCTGGTGTGATGGGTAGTAGGTATGGAAGCTAGGTCCAAGTGAAGAGGACCCATCAAGCCCCATGACTTCAGTGCAACAACCTGCAGCAAATTGTGGCTACTGGTGGCTGGCCACACAATGAAGAACATTGTGAGAGAAATTTAAGTAGAAGCTCAAGAAGAATTCAGTTCTTTTGGCACAATCTTGCATTCTTACAAAGCACTGCTACTGCTGGAATTCAAGCTTACAAAACTCAAGCTCATTCTGGAGTATTGCACGCAACATTTTTGACCAAAAACATTTCCTGTGTCTGCAGAGCCAAAGTGATTTGAATTACACCGCGCTTTGCCTGCCAATGTTCAAAAATTCCCCTTACATGCATCTCAGTTACAGACATGATGGAATGGGTGTACATTTTTGTCAACTTCCATCTGCAACCAGTGAGCTTTGTCATCTGTTGTGAAGATAACACTTGCGCAATACTAGTCACACTTTTCACTGCAACAATGCCAAAATTTGAAAAATGGAGGTCCCGGGTGCTTGGAATGGGTCATAGTGTTTTTGCAAGATGCAGTCACTACTCAATGTGCATTGGTTTTTTTTCTTGGTCTGCTGTGGAAGATTGCATTTGAAACTATCAAAAGATCCACTTGTAATCTTTTGGAAGTAGTTCCAGAAATTCAAGGAAAAAGGAATTTGCATATTCATTAAGGGTGGTCCGGAAATGTGTACATGCAACAAGGGTGGGTGGTGACACTTTGGTGGAAGAAAGAAAGACTGTATGCATGATCACATAGTGCTTGCAAGTCAGAGGTGGATGTTTCTGTGTGGCACTAATTGAAAACAAACTGTCTGGTGGATGGCTCAAGAGTGAAATTCTGTTGTACAAGATAGTTGCCACACAATCGCATGCAACATGATTTGACTTTGTCATGATTTTCATACACTGGGAAGAAGCCCAACATGCAGAATTCCCGAAAGCATTTGAGGGAGCTATAATTTCAACAAATTGCAACAAGAAGATGAACAACCTGGAGTTCCATTTCAGATTTGTTCAAAGCAGCTTCTTCATTAGTGTTTGTTCGGAGCTCTGAATATATACATGCTGCCAGTGTAGTTGCAATTGCAGACTAGAGAATCTCATTCAAAAAGCAGAACTGCAAGCCATAGCTTGGCTTGCTTGATTGATGGAGCTTTCAAAGCCCTCTTTCTACCCTCCACGCTTTTCAATGTGTACAATTCTATTCTTGTGCACACAACGGATGAAGATGAAGACTAAAGGAAAACAAAGCCCCTTTTTCTTTCCTTCTGAGACTGATCCAGAGAAACCAATATACACACATAGAAATCCTGCAAGAATGAATGATTTCTACAAGAATTTCTCAGATGGAGATCCTAGAAGAAGAAGAAGAAGAAGAAGAATCCCTATGGATTGGTTACAGATTTCCGAGGACCCAGAATATGAAGCTTGTTCTAGATATGATTCCTCTTTGCTTCTTTTTCCTCTGGCAGATTTCAAGAAGCCATCACAGGAAAGTGAGACACAGAATAATAGAGAGAGAGAAAGAGATCCCGCTGCATGCATGGAGGTGACATTCTTGGAATAAAGACAAACACATACTCTAGAGACCATCCTCTGGAAGATCATGAGAAAATTATGCAAGTTTTGTTACAAAACATGAACCCTGGAGTCCGAAAGAACACGAGGGTCCTGTACATATCCATAGTTCAAAACAAGAGAGAAGAGAGAAGTGTCCTTGAGACTGAAGAGAATGTGATAGTGATGAGGAGGAGCATCAGCATCATCATCATCAGATCCTTTTTGCAAGTAACAAACAGTGCTTGCTTGTCATGAGCTCTGCAGGCAAGAAGACTAGGTTAGGCTTTCGTATCTCAATGGCGCTCTGAAGGGGACTTGGCAGTTGCAGGATGGTTGGACTCCAGGGCTTGGTTGGATTTGCCGGACGGTTGCTCCTGCGGATTCAAGGAACGGTAGTATGCCCACGACGCCAGCCCTACCACCACTGCCAATCCCGCCAGCGTCACCGGGTACCTCCCTGCTCGACTCAGCCCCGCTCCTCCTTGCTGGTGTAGCACTCCCCCTGGACTCTGCCCCGGCGGCTTCCTGGCATCCTGCAGGCCCAGGTTCTTCACCTCTTCCGCACTCATTTTGGTGGTATCGAACCTCTTCTTCACGCTTTGATCCGCCATGATGATTCTCTCTTTCTCTCTTTTTTTCTTTCTCTTCTCTCGGAGCCGAGTAGAGTCGAGTCTCCTCCTCTCAGAGTCAGATCCTCTGCTGTTGTTGCTTGCTGCTGACGATCTGTTTTCCTGAAAACTGAAATTCCTCTCCCGATTTTTAAAGCTTCAAATCTGTGGACTCTGCACTCCAGATCGTGATTCTTTTGCCTTTTGCGAGCACTGCTTTCCTGTTCTGGAAATCCAGCTCCTGATCAATACAGTTCTTTCTCAGCGTCGCTCCTGTCTTTCTGTTCACAAAAAAATTGTTCCTCCGCTTTGTTAGCTCCTGCAATTCGGGTTGCGATGGACGGATCTCGGGAGCGCGTCCACTTCCCGCATGCGATCGCCACGGCTGTTGCATTCCGCGACGCTCCAAATGGCAAGCGCACATCACACCAACGGCGAGCGCGACGACTCCGCCGCGTGGAAGAAGAAGAAGGAAACACACTGTATACACATCCCTCTCGGAGCCACAAAAGTGGCTCCATAAAAGCCCCAAAGTGGTGGTGCCAGAGAGCGCCGAAAGCAGCTTTGGGCGTATATACGTTCCCGGCGTTATGAACCGGCGGTTCTCATGTTGGATATAATCTTCAATATATAATTATTATTTTGGGTAATTATTATGATGTAGCCAAATTGGCGATGACAATAACAGGAAGATTTAGCCATATTTAGGTACAAGCTAAAAATAAATGTCAATTTTTCATGCTTTTCTATATTTTTGCCTAGCTATTTGAACCATGTTTAGAAATCTAGCAAATTTTCCTAATTTTATTCAAATTTTGGCTATTGAACATCTTTAAAAAGCACTTGATTTTAGAAATTTTTATTCTTAATATAGCTTTTTGGCTATATATAGCCCAAAAAAAAGGCGAGTTGTAATAATGTTGTGGATCAATGTTTTTTTTCTGGCGAAATTTCACCAAGTGGCAAATTCCCATAGGCTTGTTTGACACACCTTTGTTAAATTGAAAGGTCTAGATGCACCTAGTCCATTAAATTTCAAACCACATGATCTAGGGCTAGTTGCCATATCAATGACTCCATCAACAAAGATTGCAAAGGGGTCCATCGTATTCATTCTCGTGTAGTCAAAAGTTGTTTTCAATTTCATGGATGTAGTCAAGTAGCTAGTTCACATGCATTGCCATCGCCTTACTTTCTCCATTTTTTTCAAGCTTTGTAGCTACCTCTTTCTAACCTCTCATCTTTCTATATTACCTTTTCCTTACGTTGTGCTATTGTGGTTCACAAGTTTTGCGTTATGGAGTAAACAAAGAAGATCGTTCTTACTATGTGAGTTATGGCTTGGGAGTGCAAACATTATTGTGTGTGGTGGAGAGCAACGGCAAGGAGTGGCATGAAGATCTTTGTCTTCATGGCATGGGAGTATAATGTGTTGGAAGCATGTTCTAAATGGAGTTCGGAAATAATAATAAATATTTCTTCCTCTTCCCAAATCTACAAGGTTTTTACAAGGATGCTTAATCTTTACATTTTGCAAAGGTACAATGCTCATTGGGTTTTGACATGTTTTCAAGCTTTTGTAGAGGTCAAACTTTGGTTTAATGTTCCATGATTTAGAGTTTGCACTTTCTATTTGTTTTTTCAAGTTTTGACGTATTTGCAAGCTATTATAAAGTTTGAACTTGGGGGGGAGGTTGGTGTTTCAAATATTAAGAATTGCCTACTCTCTTTCCATTTTTTGTGTTTTGACAAACTTTCTAAGTTTTTACAAAAGTTGAACTTGGGGGACTCATGAGGTTAGTGTTTTGATAGGGTTTGGTAATCACACACTCTTTCTTGATGAACCTTGTTGAATAGTAGGAATTTTAAGAAAGAGGCACATGTCAGAAATAGGGTAATGTAGGAGGTTCACTCCACCCAAATTGAATGTAATGTTTTGGTTGTTTTCGCAACAAATTGGATTGGTGTGAAACATGCAATGCTTTTTCTTTTGTGCATTTTCACAACCCAAGATCCAAAAGCAAAGCTAAAAAAATAGGTTGAAAGATGGGTTACATGGGTTTCAAGGTTTTTTTTTTTTGGTAATGGTACCAACACATATTAGATTCTTCTTTTTCTTCATTCATGGATGGGTAGAACTTATGCAATGATATACACCCAAGAATCTAAAAGTTCATCTAGTTTTTTTCCTTCCTCTATAATGCAAAAAAATTATGATCATGTAATGACAATCTAAGCATGGTGGACAACTGTAAATACAATTTCAAAGATTAAAGAAAAGTAATGAAGGGGTGGGGGAGGGGAGGTGTAGAAAGAGAGTCCTACCAAGCTAAATAAGCATGAAGAGTGTGGAGATGGGTAATGATCCATCACCATTAGTTGTAGAATCACGTTCTTGAAGCCACAATGTTGCCATTTTTACAACCAAAAATTGTAATAAATGTTCAAAGTTTTAAAACATAACCTTTTTAGCTTCAAGGTGAAAGCATGGTGACCCCTTTGGGGCACTTTTGGGTCTAGTATTATAGTACATATGATATAATACTTTTGATGCATTTAATTTTGGGTATCAATTTTAATTTTTGGGCCCTATAATTATTATTTTAAAAAAAATTCATTATCTATATTGAAGGATCCATGAATATATTTACAATATACATTGGTATAATAAAACCATTGTTTTGTTTTGACTGCACTAATTTTAAGGTTTCTGTAATCATTAAAATAATCAATTTTAATGAAATTTTAAAAAATGGTTTGTTTAACTATGTTTATCATCTTCCATGTGAATGTGATTATTTATCAAAATTTCAAATTATCACACATTTATTTAATCATTGTTGAAAAAAATCATTTTTTGAAATGAAAAATTTCAAATTAGTCACATGATATCCAAACATGGTTCAAATTATGTGTAATGACATGGTTCAATATACCTTCAACTTTAATGAAAAATTTAAATCATTTAATTTGTTTTTGGACTATATTTGTGTTTTTGAATATACAAGTGAACTACATTTGTTTTCAGAAATATACTCCAATCTTCCACTTTATAAAATGAAATGAAATCATTAAAAAAAAATATCTTGCTTATGTTATATTTTAACATAATATGCAAAATTATTGTGAAATTCTTTCAAAAATTTGAAGTGAGACACGCTCAAATATGCACACCCTTGGAAAAGTAGCACAATGTGACATCCCAAAAGGGGTCACTGTATTGTGTTTTCATCCCTCATACAAACATTACATGCTTTTGTTGAATTTCAAGTAGGACCAAAAATATTGAGGCATTTGACTTGGAGCTTTAATGTGCGTGAAGTTCTATGTTAGTGCAACAACAACATCTTCTCCTAGAATATAAAAGCCTACACAAAAGCTTGCAAGACATTGATGTGAAGAATGGGTTTGGGATTTTAAGGTTTAGGATGGAAAATTTGATGGAGCTTTTTCCAATAGAATGCAACAAGGGCACTAATTATGCAATTCTTTGGGGTACATTTCTTCATTCTTGTTCAAGCTTTGCAATGCATGTATTGGTTAGTAGCAATTGAAGAGGTTATCCATACATCCATGGCATTAGAATTTCATTCAAAACAATTGTGAATATGAAAACATTTGCACACAATTCACATATGCTTAGGGATATGTGAATTGCACATGTGCACTGTGTACAAGAATTTTTGTATTTTTATATGTTCCCATGTTCTCATGAAAAGAGAGTTTATGTGCAAAGAGATATCCATGTACTTGTGGGTTCTCCTACAGTTTGGGAACACCCCAGGGCTCATGCCCTCAAGTGGCCCTCCCTTAGGAGAACCCATTCATACAAGAACCTCCCCTTCAACAAATGCAATAGGAAGAATGGGTGCAGCCAGATAATGTCATTTTCATGGAGGGTCCTTAATGCACATGCTAACCTAGTAGCATTAGTAGATGATGTAAGTTTTCTCCCAATTGATGTGAGCATAGTAGCACTAGAAATGACATAGGTTTGTTCCCAATGGACGTAGAGTTTGTTGATATAACCACATTCAAAGCCATTGTGACTTGTGACATTCATTTGGTGAGTGGCCCTCAGGTTGATATTTCTCATACCACACAACAATTTCTTATTACATGCGGCATGTATACACTTTATGTGTATTTATGATGCTTATATATTTATGGGTAGGTTGAAAGTGAAACATACATAGTCATTTACCAATCCCCTTTGATTCAATCTTGATGAAATTCCTAAAACTAGGTTGCCTCATGCTTGATTGTAGGTTTTTTTCTTCATCTAGGTGCTATTTTCTTCATTATGTGCATTTGTCATTATTCCCAAATTGAACATGTAATGTTTTATGGAGCATGCTACGCACAGGCCATTATGCATGATGAGGAGGGGCCCTTATAGAAACCTTATTGCATAAATGTAAACAAGACCATTTATATGGGCAATTAAGTATAATCCACTTAAAGTATATGGGCAATTAAAAAATAAATTTGTACTACATAATTACTTGGTTTAGTCAGCATTTAAGGAAACCTTTTGAAACGACAAAATGGCATGTGGATTTTGCACAAGGGGCATGTGGATTTTGAACATGGGTTAGGTCAAGTAGATCCAAGAAGTCTGGTCCATTATGCCTTGTTGGGGGACTAATGGGAAGAAAGGGTGATATGAAAACCATTATGTTATTGTTGATTGTCATTTCATAGTCATGAGTCCTCTTTTTATAAGGTCTTTACCTGATTTTTGTTGATTGTTTGCTCTTGGGGTTGTGTTTACTTGTGTTCTCATTTGCCTGGTACTTTTGATAATGGGTTCCCATCCTTGATTTTTATTTACAAGGATTTTCTTCTTTTTGTTCCACGCAGGAATGTGACAAGGTCATTAGGGCAAGCTGCCATTCCGTTCATTGGTAATGGTTTTTTCTAGGGCCTGTCCCAAAGGGCAATCAATTTTTTCGTTGTTGATTCACGTTTCAATGACATTCTAATCATCAATTCATATTAAAATGGACACCAACATCACGACTAGAGTGAACCAGTAGCCACCAATGCACCAATTGCGGATGAGCTCGTTGAGGTTGTTTTTCGAATGAACGAAAATCCCATCCTCCCTGCTCGCATATTTTTTTTTTTCCCACATCTTTTCTACCCCAAAATTTTCCCCCCTCCTACCTACCACCTAACTCCCCCTTCCTATCTACCATCTACCTCCCCCCTCCTACTTACCCCCCCCCAACTCCCCACCCCCCCCCCCCCACATCACCACCAATTTTCAACAATCAAATCGCAGCCCACTTGGGGGTGA